>Ga0233366_1000001_pt1 | contig 184948 bp, 163 predicted proteins | sample ElkDunMinimDraft_23_FD_191536 | JGI IMG/M metagenome (GOLD analysis project Ga0233366, IMG submission 191536) | Fecal eukaryotic communites from dung pellets of Tule Elk in California, USA - Elk Dung C4 | ecosystem: Host-associated > Mammals > Digestive system > Large intestine > Fecal...
GTCGTCGGGCGTCTCGTTGTGCGCGTGGTGGATGTAGGTCTCATCGAACATCATCCACTCGCCATCACGCCAGCTCTTCTTGATGCCATCCACCACGATGTAGCAGCCATCGTCGTTGGGCGTGGTCAGGCCGAGGTGCAGGCGCAGCGAACCGGCGAACGGGTCGCGGTGCGGCCGCAGCTCGCTGCCCGAGGGCAGCTGCGCGAACATCGCCGCGCGCACGTCCGGCAGCGACTCCAGCAGCGCGGTGGTCTTCGGGCACAGGGCCTTGGCCGACGGATGCGACGGGCCGTACCACTTCAGGTAGAAGCGCTTCCAGCCGCGGCGGAAGAACGAATTGAAGCCGGCATCGTTGAACGTGCTGGACGCGGCGATCTTGTCCGCATCGCGCAGCGCCAGCGCCTCGTCGCGGATCATCTGCCAGTTCTGGCGCAGCGGTTCCAGCTGCGGGAATTCCTTGCCCGGGTCCAGGAACGGCGTGGTCGGCACCTTCGAGAACATGTACATGATCACGTTGATGGGGGCCATGAAGCTGGAGTGGTCCAGCAGCTGCCGCGACCAGCGCGCGCGCACCTTGCCACGGAAATGGATATACAGCACGCAGGCGATGAACAGCGCTGCCAGCACGATCTTGGTCATCAGTCTTCCTCCGGCAGGGCCGGAACCGAAACGTGGGGGCGATGCACGGCAGATACCGGCACCGGTAAGGTGTCAGGGGGCGGGGACGTGCCAGAGAGGGGCGGCCGCCCATGTCGCGATCAACGGCGTATGGTCGGCACCGGGTGCGCCGGGGTCAAGCGGGCGGTGGGGCCTGTTCAGCGCGCCGTGCCTGAACGCGGGGCCTGGACTACCCCGATGCACCGCCACCCCGTCACCGCCGCCTACCCGCCCCTCAGCGAGGCCTACCAACGCTTTTTCGACCCCGTGGCCGGCCGTGCAGGCACCCCGCATGTGCCGGATCGACGGCCCACACGGCCCGCTGCACCTGGATCGCCACGGCCCGCCCGACGCCGGGCTGACCGTCATCCTGGTGCACGGTGCCGGCGGCTACGGGCGGATGTTCGCACCGCTGGCCCAGCGCCTGGCGGTGGCCGGGCACGAGGTGCTGGCGCCGGACCTGCCCGGCTAAGGGCTCAGCGGCGGGGCATGGGCGCAGGTGGACTACGCCGCGTGGAAACGCACGCTGCTGGCGTTGATCGAGGCCGAGCATGCGCGGCGACCGCGTCCCATCGTGCTGCTGGGCGCCAGCATCGGTGGCTACCTGGCCTACCTGGTGGCGGCCGAATCGCCTTGGGTACGCGGACTGGCCGTGACCACCCTGGCCGACCCGCGCGACCCGCACGTGCAGGCCGCGCTGGTGCGCCGCCCGTGGATGCGCGCCCTACTGCCGGCCTTGCGCCCGTTGAGCCGGCTGACCCGTGGGCTGCGCCTGCCGGTGCGCTGGTTCACCCACATGGACCGCATGTCACGCGATCCCGCGCTGACCGCGCTGGTCTGTCGCGATCCGCTCGGCGGCAGCAACCGGGTCCCGTTGGGCCTGCTCGCCTCCCTGTTCGGCACCGCCCCGGCCGTGGAGCCGGAGCAGTTCGACCGCTGCCCGGTGCTGATGGTCCACCCGGCCTCCGATGCCTGGACACCCGTGGCGATCAGCGACCGCTTCTTCAACCGGCTGGCTACACCCCGCGAGCGGGTGCTGCTGGACCGGTGCGGTCATTTCCCGATCGAGCAGCCCGGCGTTGACCAGCTGCGCCACGCACTACTGGCGTTCCTTGAACGCATTGCCCAGCCGGCCGTTCCGCAAGCGCTTGATCGATAACGCAATTCTAGCGAGTGATACAGAATTGTCCGATTTCACGTGACGAACTGTTCCACCCCCGGCTACGACATTTCTCCGACATTCTCTGGATTGGTGTACTGGTGAGTATTAAAATTAACGAAATCTTGATACCCCCCCCTCCCCAGTAGCAGCACCGGTACGCCTGACGCTTTGCGCCGACCACCGGGTCGCCCAAAGAACGCCATGAATACTCCTGTTGCTTCGTGTGTCGGCACCGACACCGTCCCGGCCGAACTGCTCAAGCGCGGCGAACGCCTGCTTGAACCGGACGTCTACCGCACCTGCCTCAACGGCCAGCAGGCCGTGGTCAAGGACTACACTCGTTACCGCGGCACGCCGCTGTCGCCGTTGGCGCGCCTGCTGGTGCGCCGCGAGGCCCGCATCCTGCAGCGCCTCAGTGGCTGGAAGCATGCCCCGGCCCTGCTGGGCACCATCGGCGGGCTGGCGCTGGGCATGGAGTTCATTCCCGGCCAGACCCTGAGCGCGGCCCAGTCGGTCGGCGCAGAAGTGTTCGAGCAGCTGCAGTACGCCCTCACCCGCCTGCACGCGGCCGGCATCACCCACAACGACCTGCATGGCACCAACGTGATGGTCAGCGGCGGGGTGCCGGTGCTGGTGGACTTCACCTCGGCCTGGCGCAGCCCGCGCTGGCTGCCGGTGCACCCGGTGTCGCACCAGCTGCGCCGCAGCGACATGAAGAACCTGCTGAAGATGCGCCAGCGCCTGACCGGCCTGACGCCCACGCCATCGCAGGCCGCACTGGTGGCCGAACCGCGCTGGGTGGCCAGCCTGCGCGTGGGCTGGAAGCGCTTCTACCGCTGGTTCAAGGGCCACGCATAACCCGGCCGCTGTTTCCGGCCATACCAACCCCACCCGCTTACAGCGGACCGTAGTGCCGGGCTCTGCCCGGCAAACCAACTTACAGCGCGTCAGCGTCCAGCTCACCGGTGCGGATGCGCACCACGCTGCCCAGGTCGTACACGAACACCTTGCCGTCGCCGATCTTGCCGGTGCCGGCGGCCTTCACGATGGCCTCCACCACTTCCTCGACCTGGGCATCGGTGACGGCCACCTCGATCTTCACCTTGGGCAGGAAGTCGACCACGTACTCCGCGCCGCGGTACAGCTCGGTATGTCCCTTCTGGCGCCCGAAGCCTTTCACCTCGGTGACCGTGATCCCGGTGACGCCGCGCTCGGCCAGTGCTTCGCGCACGTCGTCGAGCTTGAACGGCTTGAGCACCGCCATGACCATCTTCATTCTGCTTGGCTCCTGTATTCCGGCGAGCGAGGATAACGCCTGTCCCCCCGTGAACGCGATGCGCGCGGTCAGTGCCGGCGCCGGCGTGGGGGACTATCCTTAGCGTATACCCTGCGGAGCAGTAGCATGATCGACCTCAACCACCTCGATGACCTGGCCCGTCGCCTGAGCGACATGGTCCCGCCGGGCCTACGCCAGTCGCGCGAGGAACTGCAGGCCACCTTCAAGACCGCGCTGCAGGCCGGGCTGGGCAAACTGGACCTGGTCACCCGCGAGGAATTCGACGTACAGCGCGCGGTGCTGCTCAAGACCCGCGAGAAGCTGGAGGCGCTGGAGAAGACCGTGGCCGAGCTGGAAGCGCGCGGCAGCGATACGCCGGCAGGCTGAGCCCGGCCCGCGTCAGGCCGTTTGCAGCACAAACCGCTCGATCGCCAGCGCCACACCGTCCTCGGCGTTGGTCGCGGTTTCGAAGCGCGCCGTCTGTTTCACCGCCTCGATGGCGTTGCCCATCGCCACGCTGGTCCCGGCGAACTGCAGCATGGTCAGGTCGTTCTCCTGATCGCCGAGTGCCATCACGTTGGCCGCGTCCACACCCAGGTGCGCGGCCAGCTTCTGCAGGCTCGGCCCCTTGCCCGCCCGGTGGTCGAACACCTCCAGGAAGAACGGCGCACTCTTGAGCACCGCGAAACGGTCGGTCAGTTCCGATGGCAGGCGTGCAATCGCCGCGTCCAGCACGTGCGGCTCGTCGATCATCATCAGCTTGATGAACTGCATCGCCGGGTCCATGTCCTCCACTCGCCGGTACGACAGCGGCACGTGCGACAGGTGCGAATCGGCCACCGTGTAGATGCTGATGTCCTGGTTGGGCGTGTACATGCGCCGGCCATCCAGCGCCTGGAAATGGATGCCCAGATCGCGCGCGATGCGTTCGCAGAACAGGAAGTCCTCGAAGCTCAGCGGATACTCGACCACGCGCTGGCCGCTGCCGAGGTTCTCCACCACCGCACCGTTGCAGGCGATACAGAACTCCGCATCGCCCTCGATGCCCAACTCGGCCAGGAACGGTGCCAGCCCGGACACCGGCCGGCCGCTGGCCAGTACCACCCGCACGCCCTGCGCGCGGGCCGCGGCGATGGCCTGCTTCACCCGCGGCGTGAGCTTGTGGGCCGGGTTGAGCAGGGTGCCATCCATGTCGATGGCGATGAGGCGGACCGGGCTGGGGTGGTGCGGCATATCCATCAGGTTGAATGTTCGGGCGGCGCAGGGGGGCGTCCAGTCTAGCGGCAGCGGATGAACGCCCGCGACCGAAGAAGCCCGACGCCACGCCGGTGCGAACGCCTACATACCGGCCTTCTCGCAGCCGCCATCATCGCCCCCATCCCAAGCAACCCCGGTAACCGCATGAGCCTGGCGCTGGTCCACAGCCGTGCCCGCGCAGGCGTCAACGCGCCTGCCGTCCGCATTGAAGTACTGCTCTCCGGCGGCCTGCCGCACACCCAGATGGTGGGCCTGCCAGAAACCGCCGTACGCGAATCGCGCGACCGCGTGCGTGCCGCCATCGTCTGTTCGCAGTTCGAGTTTCCCCAGCGCCGCATCACCATCAACCTGGCTCCGGCCGATCTGCCCAAGGAAGGCGGCCGCTTTGATCTGGCCATCGCGCTCGGCATTCTGGCCGCCAGCGGGCAGATCGATACGCAGGTGCTGTCGCGCTACGAATTCCTGGGCGAACTGGCGCTGACCGGTGAACTGCGCGGGGTAAACGGCGTGCTGCCTGCCGCGCTTGCCGCCGCCCGGCTTGGCCGCACGTTGATCGTGCCACCGGAAAACGCCGCCGAAGCCGGCTTGGCCGGGCACGCCGATGTGCGCGTGGCGCGGACGCTGCTGGAAGCATGCGCCGGGCTGGGCGAGCGCACATTGCCCAAGGCCCTGCCTGCCGACGTCGCCAGCCTGCCCATGCCCGACCTGCGCGACGTACGCGGCCAACCGCAGGCACGGCGAGCGCTCGAGGTAGCCGCTGCCGGGGGCCACCACCTGTTGCTGATCGGCACGCCGGGCTGCGGCAAGACGCTGCTGGCCTCGCGGTTGCCCGGCATCCTGCCCGACGCCACCGAGCTGGAGGCACTGGAGACCGCCACGGTGGCGTCCTGCACCGGCGGCGGCATCGACACCGCGCGTTGGCGGCAGCGCCCGTACCGATCACCGCACCACACCGCCAGCGCGGTATCGCTGGTGGGCGGCGGCTCGTTCCCGCGTCCGGGCGAGATATCGCTGGCGCACAACGGCGTGCTGTTCCTGGATGAACTGCCCGAATGGAGCCGGCACGCCCTGGAGGTGCTGCGCGAGCCATTGGAGTCCGGCCAGGTGGTGGTCGCGCGCGCCTCACGCAGTGAAGTATTTCCCGCCCGCTTCCAGCTGGTGGCGGCGATGAATCCCTGCCCCTGTGGCTGGGCCGGCGACCGGAGCGGACGCTGTCGCTGCGCCGTGGATGGCATCCAGCGCTATCGCGGTCGCGTGTCCGGCCCGCTGCTGGACCGCATCGACCTGCATGTGGAGGTGCCGCGGTTGGAGCCGCACGAACTCCGCGATGACACGCCGTGCGGCGAAGACAGCAGCACGGTGCGGGCGCGGGTGGTGGCGGCGCGCGAGGTGCAGCTGGGCCGCAGCGAGAAGGCCAATGCGCAGTTGCAGCCCGGCGAGCTGGCGCAGCATTGCCGGCTGTCTACTGCGGATCGGCAACTACTTGAGGATGCGGTCGAACGATTGCAGCTGTCCGCGCGATCGATGCATCGCATTCTTCGGGTGGCGCGGACGGTGGCCGACCTGGAGGGGAGTGAGGACATCCGGTCGGCGCATGTGGCCGAGGCGATCGGGTATCGGCAGTTGGATCGGGGTGGGGGTGCATGAATCGATAGCCGTCCCCGCTGGATTGGCTGAATCCAGCTTCCCGCTCGTTGACTATTGATTCCAGCGCAAAGAAATTCCCGAATTCCCCGCTTACTCCGCAAAGATCCAGCCACCAGACTGTCGGCCACCCGTACCACCGGCCCCCACTGGATCTCCCCATGTCCCCCGCCTCGCACGCACCCAACGCCAGCGTCCTCTCCCGCCTCACCGCCGGCGGCTTCAGCATCGGTGTGGAAGCGCCGCTGGACAACGACTGGACCCCCGCTGGCGAACTCGCCCGACGGAACAGCGGCCGGCTGCCCGGCGAGCCGGACATGCAGCGCCATGCGGACCTGGCCAAGCTGGTGGACCAGCTCGGCTTCCGGGCGTTGTGGGTGCGCGACGTGCCCGTCTACGACCCGTCCTTCGGCGATGCCGCGCAGGTGTTCGAGGTGTTTACCTGCCTTGGCTGCCTGGCCGGCATTACCCAGGACATCCTGCTGGGCACCGCCGCCGTGGTGCTGCCCATCCGCGAGCCGCTGCTGACGCTCAAGGCTGCCGCCACGGTGCAGCAGCTCAGCGGCAACCGCTTGCTGATGGGCGTGGCCAGCGGCGACCGCCCGGTGGAGTACCCGCTGTTCGGCCGCGACTTCCCCGGTCGGGGCGCCAACTTCCGCAACCAAGTTGACCTGCTGCGCGATCACGCACGCGCGCACCTGCCCGAACGGCTGGACCTGCTGCCCCGCCCATCCGCGCCGCTGCCGCTGCTGGTGGCCGGGCTGTCACAGCAAACCCCTGCCTGGATCGGCCAGCACATGGATGGCAGCCTGGCCTTCCCTGGCACACCCGAAGAGCACGCCCGACGCGTGGCCGCGTGGCGCGCGGTGGCGGGTACCAAGCCGTATGCCAGCTTCATCCACATGGAACTGGACGCGCACCCGGATGCACCGATGCGCCGCTGGCGCTTCGGCTTCACGGGCGGGCGCGACGCATTGATCACCGAACTGCACGCCATGCGCGCGGCCGGCGTGGATCACATCGGCCTGCACGTGCGGCGCAACCAGCGCCCGCTGGAGGAAACCTTCCACGAGATCGCCGAGTACGTGCTGCCGCTTTTCCATTCCCTACCCGCGGCCGACCGCTCGCCGAACGCAGCCCTGCCGGAAATCGCAGGCGCGTAGGCGGGCCATTTGCTTCCGCCCGCCGTACACCTCCCCCACATCGAGCCCCCCATGCGCATTTCAGTCCCCACCCGGTTGGGCTTCGGCACCGCCCCACTAGGCAACATGTACCGCAACATCCCCGAGCAGGAAGCCCTCGACACCGTCGAGGCCGCCTGGCAACAGGGCATCCGCTACTTCGACGCTGCCCCCATGTACGGCGCCGGCCTTGCCGAGCTCCGGCTGGGCAAGGCGTTGCAGCAGCACCGGCGCGACGACTACGTACTCAGCACGAAGGTGGGGCGCTTGATCCTGGATGAGCGCGAAGACACCACCCAGCGCGACCTGGGCGAGAAGGGCGGCCTGTTCGAGCACGGCCTGCCCAACAAGATCGTCTACGACTACACCGCCGACGGCACGCTGCGCGCCATCGAGGCCAGCCTGGCGCGTCTGAAGACCGACCGCCTGGACATCGTGTGGATTCACGACCCCGCCCGCGACTTCCACGGCGAAGGCTGGCGCGACGTATTCGACATCGCCATGAACGGCGCGGCCAAGGCCCTGACCCGGCTGCGCGAGGAAGGCGTGATCAGCGCCTGGGGTCTAGGCGTCAACCGCGTGGAACCGTGCGAAATGGCGCTGCAGCAGGCCGACCCGGACGGCTTCCTGATCGCCGGCCGCTACACCTTGCTGGACCACGCCGACGCGCTACGCGACCTGATGCCAGCCAGCACCGCGCGCGGCCTGGGCATCGTGGTGGGCGGCCCGTACAACTCCGGCATCCTGGCCGGCGGCACGCATTACGAATACCAGCAGGCCACGCCCGACATCCTGGCCCGCGTGGACGCCCTGCGTGCGGTGTGCGCCGCGTTCAACGTGGACATCCGCGCGGCCGCCCTGCAGTTCTCGCTGGCGCATCCGGCCGTGGCGGCGGTGATTCCCGGCGCCAGCCAGCCGAGCCGCATCGAGGAGAATCTGGCGTTGGTGGATGCGGAGGTTCCGACTGCGTTCTGGCAGGCACTGCGCACGCGTGGGTTGGTGGCGATGGATGCACCGCTGCCGCAGGCGGGGTAAGGCGCAGGGTGGGCGTAGTGTCATCGCCGTAGCGCGGCGCGCTGGGCATCCTCGCCGCCAGCGGGCAGATCGATACAAAGGTGTTGTCGCGCAACGCATTCCTGAGCGAGCTGGCGTTGACCGGTGAACTGCGGCCGGTGAACGGCGTGCTGCCTGCCGCGCTTGCCGCTGCTCGGCTAGGTCGCCCCCTGATCGTGCCGCCGGAAAACGCCGCCGAAGCGGGCTGGGTGAGCGCACGTTGCCCAAGGCCGTGCCTGCCGACGTCGCCAGCCTGCCCATGCCCGAACTGCGCGACGTACGCGGCCAACCGCAGGCACGACGGGCGCTGGAAGTGGCCGCTGCCGGCGGTCACTACCTGTTGCTGATCGGCACGCCAGGCTGCGGCAAGACACTGCTGGCCTCACGCTTGCCCGGCGTCCTGCCCGATGCCACCGACCTGAGAGCCTTGGAAACCGCCACGGTGGCCTCGTGCAGCGGTGGCGGCATCGATACCGCCCGTTTGCGGTAGCGCCCGTACCGATTGCCGTAAGCGCACGCTTTGGCTCGACTGACTTCTTCACCGCCGTCAAGAGCAGGCATTCACGGCCGAATGGACTGGTAGAGGCGCGGTGTCCACCGTACTGGTCGAGACCTGAGCCAGTCTTTACGGCCGGCGCTGTTTTTCTATGGGTTGAGTGGGTAGGGGGCGTGCCCGGCCGCCATTTGTTCAAATCGCTGCAACGAGGGCTCAAAGCAACGTCGCAATCCCGGCACTTGATCTATCAGATGGGTCTCGGTGTACATGATCACGTGCATGGCTTCAACCAGACGCGCGATTCGACCTAGCGGATCTTCGACACCGCAGTCTTTTCTCCCAAAGGCTACCAGGTCCACCCTGGCCGCCATCAAACCTTTCTGATGATTCAAACTCAGCGCCAATACGTCAGTAGGGATGTAGCAGGTGGTGCACACGATGTCGTAGGCGGGCGACATTTTGACGCCGCCTTGGTTCGGATTCTCGTATAGCACGCCAAAGTTCTTCAGGTGTGCATCACCGTTGCCGACCAAAACGGACAGCGCGACTTGGTCGAACAGCTGCGCCAACGCAGCCGACCGATGCTCGACCGAGCAGTATAGTTTTAGCACCATTGCAACCTGCTCATAGCTTAGGCTGTACTTCGATCTAGCACTGAGTCCAACAAGTACGGCAATGTCCTCAAATCCAATCGCTTCCCCTGCCGGAGTTCGATCAAACCTTCGCATGACGAAGCGCTTGCCATCTGCCGAAAGATAGAAGTCAGGTACCGGTATGCCGGCCTCCTTTGCGATGGACATGCAGAGGTATTCGTTGATTGCCAAACCAGGGAAGTGGGCCCCTTCGGTTTTGACAATGAGCTCCCGCGTCGGGAGAGAGGCCTTCGCGAATATCGCCCCGGATTCCTCCGGCACCAGAAGCTTCGGCTGCATACCTGAGACACCTGATCGCATCAGATATTCGTTGGCCAGCTCCTGAAACAAATCACTTGCACCTTGATCTGCGAGCACCTGCGCAAGCTCCACGCCCACAGCCGGACCGGAAGTGAATTCAGGGCTTTTGAGCGAGACGCGGCCAATGCCCGCCTCACCACCCGTCATCGCCAGTAGCAGCACTGGATCAAGTTCTGTGGTCTTCCCAAACCGGTGCTGCAGCATTTCCAGCATGTGTCCCTCTGGAAGGTTCATCTGGAAGATGGACATGGGCTCCGACCCAATATAAGGCTCCATGCGCACCGGCATGCCCAGCGCAACAGCAGCATGAGGAAGTGCACTTGGCGCGTAGTTGAATGCGTAGTACCCAATGAAGTCCAATTGCCCCGACAGGCCTTGGGGCGTGGACACCGCCATTGTTGTGCGCCGGGCCATCACTTGCCTCTTGGAGTTTTGCCAGGCTTGCTAGGCTTTTTCAGGCCACTTACGGCCGTCGAAGATTGGAGCACGCCTTGCGGAGCCAGTGTCGTGCGACCTTGGGCCAACGTATCGACCAGGCTTGGCGAGCCGAACGACAGGTTACTGCCGAGCGTCGAGATAGGGAGCGTGCCTTGCGGAGCCAGTGTCGTGCGACCTTGGGCCAACGTATCGACCAGGCTCGGCGAGGCGAACGACAGGTTACCGCCGAGCGTCGAGATAGGGAGCGTGCCTTGGGGAACCAGTGTGGTGAGACGTTGGCCCAACGTATCGACCATGCTTGGCGAGGCGAACGACAGCTTACTGCCGAGCGTCGAAATAGGGAGCGTGTCTTTAGGGGCCAGTGTGGTGACACCTCGGCCCTTGCCATCGAATCGCTCAAGGCTTGCGCGAGCTTGCCCAAGTCCTAGCAGAGCCTGCACTTCAGAAGTGGTTGGTTTGGAGACCGGCTTCACGGCGAGTTCGCCGCCCATGCTCTCCAAGACCGCCACGACGGTCCCGAGGGCGATACCGGTAGACCCCTTTTCAAGTTCGATGATCGTTTTGCGATTCACGCCGGCGGCATCTGCCAGCTGCAACTGACTCAGGCCGCGCTGCATGCGCATGCTTTTGATCTCGCCTGCAAGGCGGTGGAGGATGGCCGCGTTCATGTCCGATATTATACACACACGCAGGCAGGTGTCCGCAATGTAGGACATCTTAAGTCCTATATAGTTCACTTCAGATTGATCGTGTCCGCTATTATGGACATCACGTGGTTGTTTTTACCAGCGCTGTTCAAGCTCGCAGGTCTTGGCCACGGATGCGCGCGGGAGTGCGATGGTGGCCAGGAAGAACCGTGACGCCCCCTGCTGAATGAGGAGGATAGGCAGGGCTATGTGATCAGAGCGGACGAGACGCCCTTTAATGCTCAATACCGGGTTACGCCTGAGGGAAGGATGGATGTCCCTGCGGTCGCGCAGTCGGTCGGTCCCGACAGGCGCAAAAAATCCTTTTAAGCGTGAGGATTCTTCTCCTTTAGCGACGGAATGCATATTAATCCTTACGAACATAAGGAATCTGACCAGAAGGGGCGATGTGCAGGCTGAATCCTCACTCCCATAAGGAATATGGCGTAATCTCCAGCTTCAAACCAAGAGATCCGCACGATCACGAGGATTCCTCATGAAGGTCAAGCTGCAACGCGCCGAAGATCTGGGTGCCTTGGTGCGCGCCACCCGCAAGTACCAGGGCATGCGGCAGGACGACACCGCCGAGGGTATTGGCGTCAGCGAGAACTTCCTGGCAAAGGTCGAACGCGGCGGCGGAACCGTGCAATGGCAGAAGCTGTTCAATGTGTTGAGCGAGCTCGGTCTGCAGGTTGAGATCGACGTTCCGGATGCTGCCATGGCGCGGCTGCACGAGCAGCCGAAGAAGAAGGCACGCACGCCGTGAACCCAACGCCCCCCAGCACCGGTGAGGCATCGGCCGCAGACAGCGTGGCGACGGAACGCCTGCATGCACCCGAGCGCTCACTCCTGGCCACCATCGACGGCCAGACTGTGGGCACCCTGCAGGAGTACCGCAACCTGTGGCGCTTCGAGTACACGCGGGCATGGCATGACACTCCCGATGGGTTCGATCTGTCGCCGTGGCTGCCGCGCCGCGATGGGCGCATTGTCGATGGCAGCACGTCGCGGCCGGTGCAGTGGTACTTCGACAACCTGCTACCCGAAGAGCACCTGCGTGTACGCATCGCCGCCGAGGCGAACATCGCAGGCAACGATGACTTCGCCCTGCTGGCCCACGATGGCGCCGAGTCGGCCGGCTCACTGACGCTGCTGCCACCCGGCAAGATGCTGGCACCGGGCACCCGGGTGCCCTTGTCCGACGCGGAGCTGTCCCGCCGCATCGGCAGACTGCCCCGGTTCTCGCTCAGCAGTGGTGCGGAAAAGCGAATGTCGCTCGCCGGTGCGCAGCACAAGCTGGCGGTGATTGAAGACGATGGCCTGTACCAGCCAGTCGGCGATGCAGCATCCACGCATATCCTCAAGCCCGACAGCAGCGATCCCGATTACCCCCACACGGTGATCAACGAGTGGTTCATCCTGCGGCTGGCGCGTGCCATGGGTTTGGCAACCCCCGATGTGCAACGCCGCTACGTGCCCGAGCCGGTGTTCCTGATCGCGCGCTTCGACCGCGAGGTCACCGGCGACGGCGTCCATCGCCTGCATGCCGTCGACGGCTGCCAGCTGCTCAACCTGCCACGTAGCGCCAAGTACGCCTCCGCAACCGTGCAGAACTTGGCGGCCATAGTTGAACACTGCCGCGAGAAGCTCAGCGCACGGCGTCGCCTGTTCGACTGGTTGGTCTTCAATGTGTTGGTCGGCAACGATGACGCCCATTTGAAGAACCTGAGTTTCAGGGTGGGCAAGGATGGTATCGACCTGGCGCCGCATTACGACCTGCTCAGCACCGTGGCGGGAAGCACACGCGCCTACAAGCAGGAGCATGCGGCGTGGCCACAGGCATCAACCGTGGCGGGAGACATCATGGGGGTGAAGCGCTTTGCCGACATCACGCCAGAGGTGCTCATCGAAGCAGCGGTGGCGCTGAAGCTGCCGGCACGCTTGGCGCAGCGACGGGTGGCCACCATGGCCGCCACCATCGTGGGCGAAGCCGAGGCGCTCTATGCCACCGTCGAGCAGGAAAACCAGCAGTGGGCCAGCGTTGCCGGGGTCACTCTGGAAGGTGAGATGCGCATGCTGCGCACCATCATCCATGTAGTCATCAAGCACATGGCCGCACAGCTGCAAGCGCCCACACCAGCGTAGCCACTGGACGCATGCCCCGCACCGTCGCACCATGGCAGGCATGCGCATTGAACAGCTCACGCTCCCCACTGCCGACGTTGCCGCCACGGCTGCCTATTTCGCCGACGTGCTGCAGCTTCCCGTGCATGACGCAACGGTCACGCTTGGCTGGAGCCAGCTCCACCTCATCCCCGCAGGCAATGTCCCTGTCGGCGGCGTCCACCTCGCCTTCAACGTGCCGCACAATCGCTTCGCCGCGGCCACCGCCTGGCTGGACGCGCGTGCCACGCGCCAGCGCAACGCCGAAGGCCAGGAACATTTCACCTTCGAAGGCCGGTGGGATTCCGAATCCATCTACTTCACCGGGCCCGATGACCTCATCCTCGAACTCATCGCCCGCCGTCGACTGCCCGCGTCGGAGCGCACCGGCGCGTTCCATGGCAGCGAAATGACCTGCATCAGCGAAGTGGGTATACCAACCAACGCCGTCGCCGCGCTGCAGACCCGGATTGAAACCACGTTCGGCCTGGCGCCGCTGTCCACGCCCACGCCCTACTTCGCACCCATGGGCGATGACGAAGGCCTGCTGATCGTGGTGGACGCCACCCGCCGCTGGTTCCCCGAGCAACGTTGGCTGCCCAATGCACAGGGCCTGCAGGTGCGGCTGAGCGGCGTGCATGCCGGTGCGGTGCTGGAAGATGCCGTACTGGGCTGGCGCGTGCAGTCCGCGTAACCCGGCGCTACCAGCTACCCGAGGCGCCCCCGCCGCCACTGCGCCCACCACCGCCGGACCAGCTGCTGGACGAGCTGGACGAACTGCTGGACGAGCTGCTGCTCGAGTCGCGATCGCTGCGCCATGTGCGCCGCCCGCCCTTGCCCCGGCTGCCCGGCTGCGGGTGCTGGTGGAAGCCCATCACCATGGTCCAGGTGATGTAGAGGAAGAAGCCACCGGCAATCACCATCACCAGGCCCGCGTCATCGCCGAACTTCGCATAGGTGCGATGGACCAGCCACGCGTACACCGCCGATACCCCGCACAGGAACACCAGCCGCACGAAGAACCCCAGCTTGCCGGTGCGCCAACTGGTGCGCAGCGCGGCCACCCACAAGGTGACCAGGCCCACCGCGATGGACAGCACGAACACCAACAGCACATGCAGCGCCAGGCTGGGAACCGGCCTGCCCATCGCCACACTGGCCACGCTGGCCCCGACCGCAGCCACCAGCAGGAACGCCAACACCCAGCGCGCCCGGCCGCTGTCCACCCACAGCCAGCCCAGCACCATGGCCACCGGCACCAGCATGCCCATGGCGATCGCCAGGGCGGCGGTAGCGCCGGGAGTGATCAGCGCACAGGCCAGCGCGCCCATGCACACCACCGCTAGCATGAGCAACGGAACGCGCCACCAGCGGCTGGGCACGCCTCGCTGCCCCGCACGGCGGGCCCATGCGCCCAGCAGCGCCCCGGCCAGCAGTGCCAGCGCCACGATGCTGTCGCCACGGCGCCAGTCCTGCGGCAGCCGCACCACGTTGTCGGTCTCGGCAGGCAGCGGCAGCGCCTCGCCGTCGATCAGGCCCACCAGCAGCGCGCTGCCCTCGAGGATGCCCTGGCCGGGTTCGCCCTCGCGAAGCCGCGGAATGATGGCCTGGTCGATGATGCGCTGCGCATACGCATCGGGGATGACCCCTTCCAGCCCGTAACCGGTCTGGATGCGCACGCGGCGGTCGCCCATCGCCAGCAGCAGCAACACCCCATCGTCCACGCCCTTGCGGCCGATCTGCCACTGGTCGAACACACGCTGCGAATAGGCTTCGATGCCCTCCTGACCGGCGCTGTCGACCACCAGCACCTGCAGCTGCGCACCGCGCCGTGCCTGCAGCTCCAGCGCCTGGGTGCGAAGTTGCTGGGCCTCGTCGGCCGAGAGCACCTGCACGGTGTCCACCACCGGGTCGTGCAGGTCGGGGATGGGGGTGGGCGCGGCCAGCGCCAGTACCGGCAGCAGGCACAGCACCATCACCCACTGCCACAGTTGCGTCGTCCTGGCGTGCATCACAGCGTCCGGTTGCTTGATGCCCGCATGCTACGCGATGCGCCGCAGCCCGGCGCAAACGAAGAAGCCCCGCATTACGCGGGGCTTCCGGGGGCGGCCGTGCCGGTGGCCGTCACTCTTCCTCGTCCTGCCACCCCTGCTGCTGGTTCTGGTTGCGCTGCTGCTCTTCCTGCTGCTGTTGCTGCTGGTCGCGTTGATTCTGGGAATCCTGCTTGCGCTGCTGGGTCATGGAAGGTCTCCGGAGCCCACCGGCGGAATGCCGGGGTGCGGCAATGCTGTGCAGCGCCGGGTTAAGGACGCGTGGGAGAAACCTCAGAAAATCGTCAAGCCAGCCGCACCCGCGCGTGCCCATGCCGCGCAGTGCCTGCAATGGCTGCGTTTGCGGGGGAATGGCCGTGCATATGGCGGTGCGGAATGGACACATACCACTCCGCCGGCCGTGCCTGCTCAGCTGCGTGAATGGGCGGCCTGTGCAGCAGCGAGGCGGCCGCCTATGATGGCCGCCACCCTCGCCCCGCCCGGAAAGGAATGCCCAATGCGAGGACTCACGCTCAGCGCCGCCTCGGTTGCCGACACCGACGTGCTGCACCGCCTGCTGCAGCTGTATTACTTCGAGGCGTCGGCCTGGAGCGGCGAACAGATCGCCCCCGACGGCACCTACGACTGCGCCCGCGCCGATGTGGAAGCCAACCTGCGCGAGACGCCCACGTGGGCGCAGCTGCTGTGGCTGGACGGCGTGCTGTGCGGGTTCGTGCTGGTGGACGAGGTGGAGCACGAGGGCCAGCGTATTCCCGAACTGGCCGACCTGTTCGTGCTGCCCACGCACCGCGGCAAGGGCATCGCACGCGAGGTGGTTGCCCGCCTGGTGGTGCCGGGTAGTGGCCGCTGGTTGCTGGCCACGTTCCGCAACGACACGGTGGCGCATGCGTTCTGGCGCAGGAACCTGCCGAAGATGGGCCTGACCATCGAGACGCCGGCGCCGCCCGACGACTCGGACTTCCACTTCTTCCTGATCAGCGCGGCGTAGCCCCCGCCTGCACGCCTACGCCGACGGTGGCGCGCGTTCGGCCACCGCGTTGAGCCAGGCGTGCTTTAGGAAATCGCGCACGGCCTGGAAGCGCGGCGTTTCGTACAGCGAGCGGTGCGTCCACAGCCACACGTCCTGGGTGAGCGCCGGTGCATCGCGCACGCGCACCAGCCCGCCCACGTGTTCGGCCACCGTGCGTTCAATCACGCCCAGCCCGCCGCCGGCGGTCACGCCGTCCAGCACGCCCACCGAGTAGTTGCAGCGCAACCACGGGCGGTTGGCGCCCGGCAAGGTACGCAGCCAGCGCTCCACCTCGAATTCCACGCGCGGTTCGTCCAGTCCCACGAATTCCAGTTCATGCCACGCCCGGTTGGCGATGGCCGCCTGCCGCCGCGCGGCGTAGGCCTGGTTGGCATACAGCGCGTACTCCACCCGCCCCACGCGGTCGCCGCGCAGGTCGGTGGTGTCGGGCGGGCCGTAGCGCAGCAGCGCGTCGGCCTCGCGGCGGGCCAGGTTGTAGGGCTCGCGCGAGGTAAGCACCTCCACGCCCAGGCCGGGGTGCAGCCGGTTCAGCCCCGGCAGCAGGGTGATCAGCAGGAAGCTGGCCCATTCGTCGGCGTTGATCCGCACCGTGCCCACCAGCTCCTTGGGCGTGTCGGCCTCGCGGGCGATCTCGTCGGCGGCCTCTTCCATCTGCTCGGCCAGCGCGAACACCCGCTGCCCCAGCTCGGTGGGAATGCAGCCGGTGGACGTGCGCTCCACCACCTTGCCGCCCAGGCGCTCTTCCAGCGCATCCAGCCGGCGCGACAGCGTGGCCGTGCTCATGCGCGCGGCCTTGGCGGCTTCGCGCAGGGTGCCGCCGCGCACCACCGCCAGCAGCACCATCAGGTTGTCCCACGGAAAGTGTTTCATATATGAAACGGCCGCCTACGATATTGGGGGTTTTTCACCAATTTTGAAACTTATACCATGGCTCCCGGGCGCGCTACGAGCGTTGATCGCCGCCCCTCCCCCTCCTTCGATCCGCTCCCCGCGCTGCCGGCCCTGCCGGCGGCGACCATCAGGTGCTGCACCATGAAAGCTGAAAAGACCCTCTGGGACCGCGTTGTCCACGCCGTGCTGTTTGAAGGCATTGCCCTGTGCCTGTGCGCACCGGTGATGTCGTACGTGCTGGGCAAGTCGCTGTTCGACACCGGCGTGCTCACCATAGCCCTGGCCACCTGCGCCATGCTGTGGAACATGCTCTACAACGCGATGTTCGAGCGCGTGGAGAAGAAGTTCGGGTTCAAGCGGACCGTGCCGGTGCGCATCGGGCATGCGGTGGGCTTTGAAGGCGGGCTGGTGCTGGTGGTGGTGCTGCTGGCCGCGTGGTGGCTGTCCATTTCCTACTGGGATGCGTTCCTGTTGGAGATGGGGCTGATCGCGTTCTTCCTGCCTTACACGTATGTGTACAACCTGGTGTATGACAAGGTGCGGGAGCGGTTGGTGCGGCGGAGTCAGGCTGGGCGCGTTAGCGAGGCCTGATGATGGGAGCGCGCGCGTCAACGGGTCGCGCGCTCCTGATCTTTCGTCGCGTACAGGCAACCTTCAATGCCGGTTACCCTGCGGGCGAACCTTCACACATTGGCTCCGGCTGAAAGACGACGTCAGGCGTCCCGCTGGCGACTTGGTCAGCCTTGTACCTCTTCAACGCCCTACCCAGAGCGGCGCCGCAGAGAGCGCAGCCGGCTGATAGTACAAGAGACAGAATGACTAAAAGCCATGGCTGCTCAACACCGCCTGTAAGCCATGAAAGGCGCTGAAAGATCAGTTCTGTCGCGATGAATGACAGCGTCATCGCCAGAAAGCACCTGTGCGGGCGCCAGAAGGCGAAGAGCACGCATACGGCAAATATCGTCGCGCAGCTGAGCATTTGATCAATGATCACGCGCCAGACGGGTCCGACCGCCTGAACCAGCTCGACGTCGAAGAATCCCAGTGGCAACCCTATGACCAATGTTGCAATGGACAGGGCACCGGTTTGAAGTGCGACCACACACAGAAAATGAAAAACTGCCGACCAGCCGGTCCATTGGAGATGGTTGCTCACCACGCTGCACCCCTTGTGCGTTGAGATCTGCCCTGCCCGGATACATCAACAACATCCCCAATGGTGCGCAAGGCGATATTTGAAACCGGGATCAGACGAGTCGAGCCCAGCAATCCACGAGTCCATGGCTATCGCGAAGGCTCGCCGAACCATTGCTCAGTCCACTGATCCTCGCGCCCGAGCATGAGCCGAATCGTCGGTCCTCAGCAAGCACGTCCGGACCGACGATGCCGCAGGTCCGCTGAGCGGTACCGCCATCTTCCAGCCGCTTGAAACCGATGACGTCGGCGACGCCCAGAATAATGGCTGTCCAGAATTGCACAAATTCCTATCTTCAAGCAGAGCAGCCCTAGACCTTCTCCGGAACGCCGGTTAGTGGACCCCTTAAAAATACGCAATCGCCTAGTGCGTCAGCGAATTTCTCACGAAAGCACTTGGCCCACCATCAATGGAATGGTGACACCTCAGCAGGTGCGTGAGCATTCAAACATCGACGTCCACAAGGATGAGGTGTTGGCATGGCGCAGAATGCTGTGATAGAAATTGTCACGCACTGATCAGCAGCAACAACGACGGGGCAGTGTTGTTGTATCGCCTCGAATGGATTTTCTCTGTCTGACAAGGAGGTTATTGCATGTCGCTCGATCAGCATCTTGCTCCTCGCACCATCACGATGCTCACAACATACGGCTGTACGGCTGAGTGCCGGCAGTGTTGCTTTGAATCAAGCCCGCGGGTGAAAGGCCGCCTATCTCTTGAAGAGATGACGCAATCGATCTCCGATGCAAAGCGAAGTTTTCCTTCATTGATGGTCGCCGTCTTCAGCGGAGGAGAGGCGACGATGCTCAAGGGTGATCTGACAGCGGCTATCGCGCATGCGACCGGAGAAGGTCTTTCAACCAGGATCGTCAGCAATGGCTCTTGGGGAAAGACACTCGCTAGCGCCCGAAAGAAGGCCGCTGAGTTGGCCGGTGCCGGGCTTAAAGAGCTGAATCTGAGCACCGGAAAGGACCACCAGGAGTGGGTTCCAGCCACGAGCATCATGCATTGTGCGGTTGCTGCTGCCGAGCAGGGCATGTTCTGCCTGATTACTGTCGAAGCGGATGTCGAGGGCAATCCACATTTCCGCGCAGTGGTTGAGCAGCCAGAGGTGCAGGACCTGGTGCAAGCCAAGAAGGTTGCCATACAGTCCAACTCATGGATGCCCTTCCAAGAGACCGGCGACGTGCGTGGCGGCACGATAGCAAAGCAAACGCTACGCAAAGGCTGCGGCCAGATTTTCGATAACATCGTTGTTACGCCCTATCGAGAAGTCTCTGCGTGTTGCGGACTGACGTTGGAACATATCCCCGAGATGAAGTTGGGCAGTATCAAGGATGAGCCAGCATCTGAGATCTACCGTCGGCAGACAGACGACTTTCTAAAATATTGGATTCATGTCGACGGACCGTATCAGATCATCGAGCAACTCCTTCCGGAGCCAGCCGCCATCGATCTTCTGAAGGACGTCGTGCATATCTGCCAGGCCTGCGTAATCCTCCACAAGAATGAGGAAGTGCGCACTCGTCTACTTGAAAAGCATAGAGATTTCATGCCTTCGGTGATGACCCGCTTCTTTCTGGCCAAGGCCATTGATGCGGCTGGCGTGAAACGAACCAAAAGCGAACCCGCCATGGAGGCATTGCAATGAAGCGTCGTCGTTTCATCCAGTCCACCCTAATCGCCGCCACAGTGGCGCCAGCCGCAGCCGGCTCGGCTGCATCAAACGCTAGTACGCGTCTTTACGGTACGCCAGGGAGCCTGACCGGCGGCGCTCAAGGAGCGGACCGTTTTTTGCTTCCTATATCACGAGCGGGCGTTCCAGTGGAGGGTTGGCTTGAGTACTCTCGATTCAGCGCATTGATCGAGGATCTTCTTCAAGATCGAGCGGCTAGTGCTGATTTCAACCGGGACCCCTCTGCGTTCTTGAAGGCCCGAGGAATGGACGGCTCGGAGCTCGTCAAGGGAGATGCCAACGTTGCGCTGTTGATCGCCATGTCCCAGCCCGAGGTCAAGCAGGCGGTGCTGGACAAGGATTACCGGGCCGTCATTTCCTATCTCCAAGCGGCCGGAACGTTCTCTCCCGTCTCCACAGACGCACTGACCCAGCGGGTCGGCAAGGTCATTCAACTCAACCGGGACTCGATTGCGAGCGGCCTCAAAATAGCCCCAGGTACCAAGCTGGACCTCAAGACTTACGAGGAATTGCTCGCCACCTCGGGCGGGGGCGCCACACCGCTGGATGCTGCTGCGTTGGCGGCCGTTGGGGACAACAATGACGCGTCTTTGATCCTTGGTGCGTTCGCCTTGGTCATTGCTGCCGTTGCCGCTGCGGTTGGCGTGCACTCGGCCGTGGTGGCATTCACTTGGCTAGCTATCGTATCCAGCGTGACCGTTGAGGGCGGCGGCGAGGATGACGATGAGAAGAGCCGAGCAGCGCGCTCTTATGGAGGACTGCTTCAGAGCTCTGACCCAGGGGCGCAACACAACATCGAATTAGCAGGTCGTCTGGCTCAGCTCACCGGCTCAACCCAAGTGTACGAGCTGACGAAAGACGAGTTGGCCAAGGCCGAGCTCGGAGCCTTCTTTTCAGCAATGAAGGAGCACAACCTTCTCAACTACGACGAGGTTGAACTTCCCAGTTTGGTCGCAGCAACGCTTCGGTACACCCAGAAGTCAATCGGTGTGAGATAGGAGACTCGAGCCAATGCAATGCACCATCCCCGTCTCATTGATCAATCGCGGAATGCTCCTGCAGGAGCTGCTACCTGCCATTGCGCTCTTCGCCTGCGCCATAGGATTAGCGTTCTATGGTGGCCTGGAGCCTAAGAAGAAGGCCTTTGGAGTTGTGCTCCTGTGTGTCATCGGGCTTGCGACGTCGGCCTCTACGGCCCTGCTTTCCCTGCGTTCCAAGGCTGTGGTTGATGGAGACACGGCCATCTTGTATGCCGGATTCTGGAAGGCCGAGCTCCCCTTGGCCGCGCTAGTGGACGCAAATGCAACTGATCAGATTGGCGCTTCCCTACGCACGCGCACCAATGGCATGAGCTCGCGCGGCGTCAACGCGGGTTGGTTCCAGGACGCAAGCGGTCGGAGGATCTTTGCGATGTCTTCTGGGCCAAAGCGCGTACTGGTTCCGACGGCCGGGGAGTTCAGCGTAGTGCTGGATCAATCCACATACGATGCGCTGAAGCACTGCGGTGGTCCTTCAAGCGGTCGCTGAACCTCGATAACCTGTTCGCAGTCTTGCCCGACCGATAAGGGCAGATTTTGCAAACGTTGGGGGGATAGGCATCTATCCCCTCCTTGGCGCTACTGATCATCGTGCCGATCATGGCTACGATCGAATTCCACGGTTGGACTGCAGATCTTGAAAGGTAGTGTCCTGCCAACCCTATGCCTGATTAGAACGATGCTTCAGCCGGAAATACAGGCACATTGCGCAGTGCCCGTTCCGACCACGGGGTGATGCGTGCGGCAGCGACGAGCAGGCGCGGCACCAGCGCGACCAGGTCTAAGCGCCGGTTGAAGCGCTATTACGCCTCGGCCAGATAGCGATGGGTGTATTTGCAGAACTTGAAAGCGTGGTAAGTGCCGTCCAGCGAGCGCTTCAGATTGGACAGAGCGACATGTACCAGCGTGCATTGGACTGTTAGCACCCGGCACGGCCATTGGCCTGGATCACCGTATGGGCATGCTGGCTTTCCAGGGCACGAAGGACACCCGATCCGTCGCTGTAAACGTCCGATCGCGGTTGCAGTCGCCGTGCACGACGTTGCGCAAGTGCGGCATTGCTGAAGGCCGTCACAGGATCGATCACCGTATAGCTTGGACGGCCATCAGCACCGGTCTCCACCGCGATCACAAAAGCGCGCCAGTCCTCCGAGCCACGCCCGGAGTTACCCCCGTTGCGCTCGCCGCTCAGGTACGCGTCGTCTAACTGCACCCACCCCGCGAAGCTGGAGGCCGGCCTCATGCTCGCCCATCGCCTGCTTCAGCTTGTGCTTCATCCGCCACGCGGCCGGATAGCTCACACCCAGATGCCGCATCAGCTGTAACGCCGACAGGTTGGTCATGATTTTGCCAAGCAGATACGTCGCCAGGATCCAAGTACGCAGGGGGCAGTTTGCTCTGTCCATCACCTTGCCTCAGCGCACGCTTGTCTGTCGGCGGCAGGCCACGCACTGCCGATACCGGTGACCGCAGCGTATCAATTGCGTGGCAGCAGTTGCCTGGAACCACCGACGAACAAAGCCATCGGGCCAGCGTGCGTGCTTCAGTGCTTGCTCGCACCGTGCCTGGATTCCGTAGCGCCTCAGGAGTGCGGACAACGACAGCCCACTTTTGAACTGCACCTTGCTCATGGCCCTCGGTGGATCGTCTGCGCTCCGGATCAGCATCCTGGACCCACCGCTCTCAACAGCTGCGACCGCGCTGAAGCGTCGCGCCCATCAGGAGGCTATTGACAGGATCACACACTTGTATTAGCGTTATTTTCGGCCTTTGACGTAGGCCTGCCCGTCCACGGAGCGAAGCTCAGGCAACGTGTCAATTCGCAGATACTTTTCTGCCGGATTTCCTGTGTGGACGCATGGATTTGAGTCGGCTAATGAAAGGTGATCTGTTGTGCCAGAAAAACAAACGACCTCACAAGTCACCCGTTTGAAGCGCACGGCCAAGTTGCTGGTGCGCGGGAGTGGAATTAGACACAGCCAAGCTCTCGACCAGCTCGCTCAAGAGCTCGGTTACAAGAACTGGTCAGTGTTAAGTAAGCATGCCATTCCTGACTCTTCCCTTATTGAGACCGCTGCGTTAAGCGACCAGCCGAGTGCAGCGCTGAAGGTAAATATTATGGGCAACATCGGCAAAGAAGAAAGGCGAGTGCTCGACGCGTTTGAGCTTAGGACCGACGCATGGCGCTTCGGCGATTTTGACAACGCCCTTGAACAGTCGATGGGCAGCCGCTATGGCAACTATCAAACTGCCAAGATGGCAATCATCAAAGCCGATTCGGTAGGCGCTTGGCCAAGGACTGTTGAGCAATGGGTGCGATCCAACTACGCAGCATTCAAGTCTCTCCCGTCTGAGATGAGCCATATCGGCCAGCGCCTCGGAGTCTTCGTGAGCGCTTAAGCGGCAATAGGCGCTTGGACTTCGACCTAGTCCGGAGGAAGCCAGCACACGCTGGCTTTCTTTTTTTGTGCCATGCGTCGACAAGGTTCGCCCCTCCGCCTCCCCGACTTCACCTTTTCCAAGTAGGCACATCTCTCCACGCCCGTCGATCCCTTTTCGGGTACATCCGATTGGCGACGGCCCACCCAAGCCATGAGCAGTTCTGGCTTGAGGGCAACCCATCCACATTGCCTTACTCTCCGTCCGACAAAGGACCCGGAGTTGCTTTTACACGAATCCCAGAGTCTTGGACGTGCCTGAAATGGGTAGGCCTTGAAGCTAGCCATGAGCCCCTCCCGTCGTGATGACTCTTTCAGACGAGCCAATTACGGAGCCGACGAGCCTCTGCCAACAGACTTTGTTGCTACTCACCTCAACGCCAAGCTGCGATGTCCGCTTCCGGCGAGAAGGAAAACTGGATGAGAAACGACTAGTTCCCGACCGAATGCCTAGCCCTACACTACCGTTTTGTGATGATGCGCCTTTTCTTCAGCCTGGTTTCGAATTCGGACACAGCGTCAACAAGCGAGACACCACAGACCCCGGCTAGGTCCCGCAGCTCGATCAGGTCCAGCCGGCGAGTGCCTCTCTCCACGTCACTAAGATGGGACTGGGTGACGCCTAGCTGATTTGATATATCGGTCTGCGTCAGACCCGCCTCCAAGCGCATTTCCCGGACCAATTCGACTAGAACTGCGTACTCCGGACGGTAGATGGACTTTGGCATGGCCGCGTATATGGGAAGGGCGGCTTCCAAAGTTATATCGCACTTCCATATATCGGAACATACGATACAGTACATACTCTTCCAATGCGGAGAGACCGGATGGACGTGTTGATTTTTGGCGCTTACGAGCCCTGCGGGCGGCGATTCCAGCGCGATCAAAGCTGCTTAAAAAGGTTCTGGCGCGCCTTATGGCTCACCGCACAAAGACCTTACGCGCACGGATCATTGGCAGCGATTGGATGCCTGCTTGCACAGCCAGCATCTGCAAACATGGCACCGGCGATTGCGCCGCGCACCTTCTGCTTGCGCGCGCCAGCCCCAACCATCACCCCCACCCCTTCAAACCCCCAACTCCAGTTCACCGCATCGTTCGCACCAGCTGCGACCCCCTGCGAGCTTCATCCCACTTCCGCACATCCACCGCACTCCACTTCGCATCATCGCGAATGCTGCCCGCCTGTTCGGTTGACCGTCTGCATACCCGAACGCATGGTGCACGCATGAACACACTCACGCGCATTGCCCTGCTTGGCGACGTGGCAAGCATCCGCCAGGGCCACCCCTTTCGCGGTGCCATTGCCGCCGTGCCGGAGGGCCCGGTGCAGGTCATTCAACTCAAGAATCTTGCCCTGGATGGGCTGCAGGAACGCGACCACCTGTTGCGCACCGCGCTGCGTGCGCGCAAGCCGCCGGACTGGGTGCAGGATCAGGATGTTCTGATCGCCGGGCGCGGCAATCACCCGCTGGCGATGCTGCTGCACAACCCGCCAGAATCCACGGTGTGCAGCCCGCACCTGTATGTGCTGCGGGTGTGCACGCCCGATCTGCTGCCGGCCTTCCTGGCCTGGCAGTTGAACCAGCGCGCGGCACAGGCGTACCTGCGCCAGCAGGCGGCCGGGTCACGCCAGCAGAGCCTTCGCAAAACAGCGGTGGCGCAGTTGCCGGTGCATGTACCGCCGGTGGCGCAGCAGCGGCGCATTGTGGGCATTGCCAGTGCGGCGCAGGCCGAACAGCGCTGCCTGGAAGCGCTGATCCACATTCGCCAACAGGAGATTGCCGTGGTGGCCGAGCAGGTGTTGCAAGGGAGTGGCGCATGAAGATGATGGCGGGCCTGCCCGGTACACACGCCACGCACGCCGCGCTGAGCGCCGCGCGCGAACCCCTCAACGACGCCGCCGATACCAACGCGGCCACTTACCTGCTGTTGGCGCTGTTGCTGCTCAAGATTGCCAGCGACACCGACGCCGCTGCGCAGGACCCGGACCAAACCTACGGCGCACCGCTGCACTGGCCGCCCACCGCGCCCGGGGCACAGCTGCTGGTGGTGCCACCCGAGGCGCGCTTTGAGCTGCTGTTCCGCCAGCGTTTCGCCCCTGGCAATGACCGCCGCATCACCACCGCACTGCAGCAGCTCACCCAGGCCAACCGCGCCACGCTTGCCGAGGTGTTCGATGTGCTGCGCCTGCACGATGGCTGGCCGCGCGATGCCGAGCACCGCGATGTGGCGCTCTCCCGCGTGCTGGGCCGCATGACAGTGCCGGCGCTGGACTTCCGGCCCCTGCGCGGCACCTACCGGGCCGACATCGGGCAGGCGGTGGACCGGCTGCTGGAGCGCAGCCAGCCCCGCCGCAGCCCCGCGCCCGTGGCCCACGTGCCCGACCCGCTGGGCTGGCTGATGGCCGGGCTGATGGACCCGCGCGAAGACGAAACCATCTGCGATGTGGCCTGCCACCACGGCAGCCTGCTGCTGGCGGCCAGCCGCTGGGCGCGTACCACCCACGGCGCACGCCGGCATCAGTTGCTGGGCCAGGAAGAGAGCGACACCGCCTGGGCGTGTGCTCGCCTGCGCCTGTTGTTGCATGGCGAAGACAACCACGCGGTGCATGCGGGCACGCCGCTGCTGCACGACACCCTGGTGGATGCCACCGGGGAGCTGCGGCGGTTCCACGTGCAGCTCACGCGCCCGCCGTTTGCGCTGGCGTGGTCGCCCGAGCGCGGCATCCGCGATACGTACCAGCGTTTTGTGCATGGCATGCCGCCGCGCCAGTGGGGCCATCTGGCGCTGTTGCAGCACATGGTGAGAACGATGGACCGGCATACCGGGCGCATTGCGATGGTGGTGCCGCACGGGGTGCTGTTCCGCGATGGCGAGGAAGCGTTGATTCGCCGCAGCCTGCTGGACGCCAACCTGATTGAGGCCGTGGTCGGCCTGCCCGACCGGCTGTTTGCAGGCAGCCCGGTGGCGACCGCGCTGCTGGTGCTGCGCGCGATGCGCGACGACGAGAACGTGCTGTTTGTGGACGCGCGCCAGCTGCAGCCGGCCACGAAGCGTGGCCCCCGGCTGGACCAGGCCGCCGCCGAGCAGGTGCTGGCGCTGTGCCGCCGCCGCGAGGATGTGGCCGGCGTGGCCTGCCTGGCGTCACCGCAGATGCTGGCCCTGCAGGGCAGTAACCTGAGCATTGCGCGCTATGTGCAGCCGGGCGAACACACCCAGGTGCCCACGCTGGAGGCGCTGCGTGGGCAGCGTGCGCGGTTGCGTTCGCGCTTGGGCGCGTTGGAGCAGGCACTGGACGGTGATCTGGCGGAGCTGGAAGAGCGGCCAGCAAAAGCGGGCTGACGCTGCGGCGCGTGCCGGGTTGATTGGCGCCCGCTATGTGCATGCGTCGGTGCATTGAAACTGTTCACTGCACCGTGCAGCGGATGTGCAGGAAACGGAATGGTGCACACGGTGTGGCCCTTAACGGCTGCGCCAGACTGCGGGCATGCGCTATCGAACCTTCCGTTTCGCCACGCCGCCGCTGTGCCGTTTCCCGCTGCAAGGCGCGCTGTCATGAGCCGCGCACCGGTGCGCGGGGTGGTAACCCGCTCCACCTTGGGCTGGTTGCAGCGCCTGGGCTGGCAGTACCTGGCGCCGAACCGGCGTTGTTCCCTGCGCGGCGATGACGGCAGCATGCTGCTGGACGGTCGCTTGCGGCAGTACCTGCAGCAGCTGCGCTTTGAGGCGCACGGGGAGAAGTGGCCGTTGGATGCGGACGGCATTGCGCAGGTGCTGGCCGCCGTAACCCAAGGGCCGCTGCGGCGCGGCTCACAGGCAGGCAACGACGCCCTGCTGGTCGCGTTGCGCAATGGGGTATGCGTAGCGCAGCGGCTGCCAGATGGCCGCACAGTGCGGGCCACGGTGCCGCTGGTGGATTGGGCCGAGCCGCTGAACAACCAATGGGATATCGCCAGCGCGCGTGACGAGGGCCAGCCGCTGCTGGATGCGGCGCCACGCATCGATGTGCTGGTCGGCTACGTCAACGGCCTGCCCTTGCTGCGGCTGCTCTGCGTGGAGCGCGATGGGCAGGCGCGCTGGGGCCGGGATGCGGCGGCCATTGCCTTGCATGCCCGGCAGGTACGCGCCCGCGGCAATGCGTGCAGCCCGCCAATGCTGCTGGCGCTGGACCGGCGCGGTGGGCGCTATGCGTGCAGCGGCGCACCCGCTGGTGGCTGGGTGCGGTGGCGCGAGCACGGCTGGACCGCGGACGCCGTGCAGCAGCTGCGCGATACCGTGCCGATGCCGCGAACCGGTGCCACAGAGGCCAACGGCCGGTGGCTGCGCGCGGTGCACGCGCCGTTGCTGGCCGGCGTGGCGGCGCCGGCGCGGGTGTTGGCGCTGCTGCGGGGTTTCATGCACACCGGTGCAGACGGCCAGCCGCGTATTGCACGGGCAGCGCAGTTCTTCGCGGTGCAGGCCGGGCTGGCGCAGTTGCGGCGCATCGACGCGCAGGGCTGCCGGGGGCGTGGGCACCTGCGGCTGGCTGCGGGCGCCGGCATGGCGCTTACGTGGCACTGGTTGATGCAGCACGTGCAGCGCGACCCGTGGTTGCGCCACTGCCGGGTGTTGGTGGTGCAGCAGCGCCCTGCCGTTGCGCCCCAGGCGGGCAGGCGGGGCGAACTACCGGTGTCGCCCGGGCGGCGGCTGGCAGCCTTCATGGCCGACGGACGCGGCTGCACCCTGCAGACCACGCCGGGCACGCTGCAGGCCTGGCTGCGCCGCCGCGATGCCGGGCATGACGGTGACGACCTGATTCTGCTGGTAGACGCCCACCTGCAGGCCGGCCAGCCGGCGTGGGTGGAACGCGCGCGTGAGCGACTGCCGCGTGCGGGGTGGCTGTGGCTGGGCAACGGCCCGCTGCCGGAAGCGGTGCCGAGCGTAGCGAGCGACCCGCTACTGTTTGCGTGCAGCAATGCCGACGCCATCGCCGATGGCCTGTTGGCGCCGGTGTACCACCATGCGCTGCAGCCCACCCCACCGCGGCGGCAGAAAGCCAAGCGCGGGGCCACGCGTCTGGTTGAGCCCGCCGCGCCGCCGAGCGTGCGCTGGGCGTCCACCATCGCCCAGCACCTGCGCGATACCTTGCAGCACACCGAACGCAACCTGCGCGCGGTGCTGCTGGTACACGATGCCGACACGATGCGCCGCTACCAGCGTGCCTTTGCCAAGGACGGCGCGGTATCCAGCACGATGGTCGGCCCCGGTTGTGGGCGGGCCGGCGCGGCGCAGCAGCAGGCGCAACTGCTGATTGCCAGCGACCCGCACGCCCTGCCCTATCTGGATGCGCGGCTGGCGCTGGCCTACCTGGACACGGCAGTGGACAGCGCAGGGTTGGCGCGGGTGTTGGCCCTGCTCAACCGCCCGCACCCGCACAAGCACTGCGCGTGGCTGGTGCATCTGCCGGGTGTGCCAGCGCCTTGGCAACACGGCGAGGCAGATGGATGGGCCCCGCTGCCGTTGCAACAGGTGCAGGCCGGGCTATCGCGCCAGCACCGCCGCCTGCGGGCGTTGCTGCCACCCATCGGTAGCACGGATTTCCACGCCTGCCGCGCGCACGTGGGGCCGCGATGGGGCGTGGACGCGCACGGTCAGGAACGCGACCTGCACCGCCTGCGCCGGCGTTGCCTGCACCAGCGTGTGACGGGCTTCGGCCAGCAGTTGCAGGCCGCGATGCTTGCGCTGCCCGGCGAGGGCAGTGGAGCCGAAGGGGATACACCGCAGCAGCGTTACCGGTATGACCTGCATTTCTGTTCGCTGCTACGCGATGCTGTGGCTGCAGAGGCGTGCGAGGCGCATTTGAGTGCGGACGAAGATGTGCGCATTCGCCATTGGGCGCGCGAACGGGCACCGGAGGTACGTGACGCGGGGTGGGACTACCTTGGCGCAGTGGACACACTGCCGGCCAACCCACGCCAGGAGGCGGATGCGTTGCACAGCCTGCTGCGCCATCAACTGGAAACCAGCACGATCGGGGCCGCCGCACGGCTGCAACTGCAACGCCAGCTGCGGGGGTCGTTGGCCACGCCGCGTACGCCTGCCGAGCGGTTGCAGTGCCTACAGGCGCTGCAGGCATTGCAGGTGCTGCGGCTGCGGGCGCTGGAACTTCCCGCTGCCGGCAGCGCGACGCGGGTGCAACTGGCCTGCCGTGGGGTGCTGGTCCGCATCTTGGGTGCGCCGAAAAACACCGCGCAGCGGCAGCTGCATCATGCAGTGGCCGAACAGCTGCTCAGCGCCATCGGCGCAGCGCACGCGGCACAGCCACGCGCGCCGCACCTGGCGCTGGCCGACCTTCAACGCCGGCTGACCCCGGCACTGGCGGCGGTGCTGTCGCCCACGCACTGCGAGGCAGTGTTGGCGCAGTTGCCGACGCTGCTGGCTGATGCCGCACCTGCGCCCACGTAGAGCAGGGTTATACGCGGCATACCAACCTAGTAGAGCGGGGCTCTGCCCCGCTGCCGTTGATTCCCGAGCAGCCGGGCAGAGGCGTACCCATCAACATTGTGGCGCGGGGCTACCCGTCAACGCTCGTAGAGCGGGGCTCTGCCCCGCTGCCATGGACCCCGAGCAGCCGGGCAGAGCCCGGCTATACGCGGCGTACCCATCAACTTTGTGGCGGGGGGCTGCCCATCAACCCTCGTAGAGCGGGGCTCTGCCCCGCTGCCATGGACCCCGAGCAGCCGGGCAGAGCCCGGCTCTACGCGGCGTGCCCATCAACATTGTGGCGCGGGGCAGCCCATCAACGCTCGTAGAGCGGGGCTCTGCCCCGCTGCCGTTGATCCCAACGCAGCCGGCCAGCGCCCTTCGTTACGGCATAACCGGCGGCACGTAAGTCAGCGTCATGCCCAGCAGCCACAACAACCCCAATACCAGCGGGATGTGCACCAGCAGCTGGATGAAGGTGAAGCCCACAATGTCACGCGCCTTCAGGCCCAGTACGCCCAGCAGCGGCAGCATCCAGAACGGGTTGATCAGGTTGGGCAGTGCCTCGGCGGCGTTGTACACCTGCACGGCCCAGCCCAGGTGGGCCTTGAGTTCGTTGGCAGCCTGCATCACATACGGCGCCTCGATGATCCACTTGCCGCCGCCAGACGGCACGAAGAAGCCCAGCACCGCCGAGTACACGCCCATCACCAGGGCGAAGGTGTCGGCGGTGGCGATGTGCACGAACAGGCTGGACAACCGGTGCGCCAGGGTTTCATCGCCGCTGCCCACCGCGTGGGTGAGGATCATGGCGATGCCGCCGTACAGCGGGAACTGGATGAGCACGCCGGTGGTGCTGGGCACCGCCTTGGCCACCGCGTTGAGGAAGCTGCGCGGGCGCCAGTGCAGCAGCAGGCCCAGCGAAATGAACAGGAAGTTGTAGGTGTTGAGGTTGGCGATGGCGCTCACCAGCGGCTTGTTGGCAAATTCGCCAAACAGCCAGCCAAACGCCAGCAATGAAAGCAGCACGGTGAGCAACGGGCTGTATTCCAGCCACTCGCCCGGGCGGGTGCGCGGCTGCAGCGGTTGCGGTTCGGCCTGCGCGGCGCCGTCGAAGTCCCGTGCGGTGCGGGCGGTGGCCGGGCCGGGGGCGGTGAGCCAGGCGATCAGCAGCGACACCAGGATCAACGCGGCGGTCAGCGCGATGGACTGCCACAGGAAGATGGTTTCGGTGAAGGGCAGCACCCCGGTGATCTCCACCAGCCCCGGCGGCATGCTGGCCGGGTTGGCCTGCAGCTGGGCGGCCGAGGAACTCAGGCCCATCGCCCACACCGCGCCCAGGCCCAGGTAGGCCGAGGCACCGGCGGCGCGGTAGTCCATCTTCAGGTCCTCACGTCGCGCCAGCGCGCGCACCAGCAAGCCGCCAAACACCAGCGAGAAGCCCCAGCTGAGCAGCGAGGCCAGCATGCTCACCAGGCCCACGTAGACCACCGCGCCACGGCCGGTGCGCGGCACCCGCGCCAGCTGGTCGATGAAGCGCGCCACGATGGGCGCGGTGGCCAGGGCGTAGCCGCCGATGACCACGAAGGCCATCTGCATAGTGAAGGGGATGAGGCTCCAGAAGCCTTCGCCGAAGGCACTGGCGGTGGCCTGCGGGGTGGCGCCGAAGCCGATGGCGGCCGCCGCCACGATGACCACGCCGAGCACGGCGAACACGTAGGCGTCGGGGAACCATCTTTCCGCCCACGCGGCCGAGCGCAGTGCTGCGCGCGCCATCCAACCGTCTTGTGCTGCTGTCGACGTGGCCATCGCCCAACCCTCCCAGGTGATTCAGATGGGGAGCAGTGTGTGGGTTGGGTGGCGGGCTGTCAGTCGCCTATTGGTCGTAGGGGCGAGGTGCGGGGTGACCGCCGCGGGATGGTCGGGAGCCGGCCAGCGGCCGGCACTACCGGGGCATGGGCGGCTCGACCGGCCGGTTGGCCCCGACTGTTGGTCGGGGCGCCTTAATGAAACGCCAAGGCCGCGGCGACACCGGCGAACAGGGTGGCGCCCACCCAGTTGTTGTGCAGGAAGGCCTTGAAGCAGGCATCGCGCTCGCGCTTGCGGCACAGCAGGAACTGGTAGGCGATCAGCAGCGCGGCCACGCCCACCGACATCCAGTACGCCGCACCCAGGCCGGCGCGCAGGCCCACCAGGCTCATGGTGCCCAGGAACAGGGTGAACAGGATGCCCTGGATGACCAGGTCCAGGTCGCCGAACAGGATGGCGGTGGAGTGCGAGCCCATCTTGAGGTCGTCGTCGCGGTCCACCATGGCGTACCAGGTGTCGTAGGCGGTGGACCACAGGATGTTGGCGCCATACAGCAGCCAGCCCACCACTGGCACTTCGCCCTGCACGGCGGCGAACGCCATCGGGATGCCCCAGCCGAAGGCCATGCCCAGGTACACCTGCGGCAGGTGGGTGTAGCGCTTGAGGTAGGGGTAGCTGGCGGCCAGGAAGATGCCGATGAAGCTCAATCCGATGGTCAGCCGGTTCAGGGTGAGCACCAGCGCGAAGGCGACCAGCATCAGCCCGGCGAACAGCAGCAGCGCCGCGCGCCCGGACACCCGGCCACTGGCCAGCGGGCGGTCCTTGGTGCGCTTGACGTGCGGGTCCAGCCAGCGGTCGGCGTAGTCGTTGATGACGCAGCCGGCCGAACGCGTCAGCCAGACCCCGGCACTGAACACGAACAGGGTCCACAGCGGCGGCAGGCCACCGGCGGCCAGCCACAGCGCCCACCAGGTGGGCCACAGCAGCAGCAGGGTGCCGATCGGGCGATCGGCGCGCATCAGTTTCCAGTACTGGCCCCAACGCGACGGTGGGGGACCGTCGGGGGCTTCAAAACGTTCGTAAGCCATGCGCAAAGGATACCGCCAAGCCCCGTCGCGAGCGTTGCCGTGCCGGGCAATTGAACGGGGGGCAGACCTGCGCCGCGTTTACCGCTAGAATGCTCCTCCCGCGCCATCAAGGCGTACGGCGGCCAGCACCGGCGCCCGGGACTGCAGGACACAACGCGCTCGTAGCTCAGCCGGATAGAGTAGTGGCTTCCGAAGCCATTGGTCGGGGGTTCGAATCCCTCCGGGCGCACCATCCTTGCCTTGTGGCCCATCGCCACATCCCCCTGAACGTCCCGAACCCTGCCCTGCGTCGCAGCCATTGCGATACCTGCAGCCCAGCGTGGACGGCCCGCTTTTCTGGGACACTTCGGCCATGAAACGATCCCATGCGTGGCAACACCACGGCACCGTGTCGCTCTGGCGTTATCTGGACAACCTGCGCAACTACCCGGGCTGGCACATCGGCGCCGATGCCGCCGGCTGTGCGTCATTGCTGGCGTTGTTGGATGCGCTGGCGCTGGACGGTGCGGGCGCGACGCGGACGCTGCAGCTCTCTCCGCCCAGCCCTGCGCAGTTGGCCGTGCCGAACAACCGCGATGCACGTTGGGACGCCCCGACATCGTTACGGCTGACGGTCGATGAGGATGTCGCGTTCTGGCAGTGGGAGGTGGACGGCGCGCGCGCCACGCTGCGGCTGGGAGACGCCGCGATGGGAAGTCTTCGACAGGGCGTGGTGGATATTGCCGCGGGTCGAGGCGATTACAGCGTGGGCCAGGGCGTTCAGGCGTTGTGGTTCTGGTGGTAGTGAGCCGACGTTTGAACAGGCAACCCGACAGGCGATGATGCGAGTGCAACTGCCACTGGGCCTGAGTGACAGTGCGATGGTGGATGGCGTCGGCATGGTGCGCACCGACCGTAGCCGGTGCGCTGTGGGGACGGCAGCCGACCAACGGTCGGCTCTACCGGCTGATCAGTACGATCCGTCGAACGCAAAGATCGGCTTGCGCTGCTTCCACAGCCCGGCGGTGAAGTCCGGGAATTCCAGCGTCTGGAAGCTGTTGGCGATGGACTGCTCCGACAGCGGGGTGATCGCACTCCAGGTGATGGCGTCGTAGATGTCGATCGGCATCGGCGCGCGGGCCTTCAGCGCCTCAACGAACGCATGGATCACGAACCAGTCCATGCCACCGTGGCCGGCGCTGGCGGCGGTGTCGGCGTGCTGCTTCCACAGCGGGTGCTCGTACTGGTCCTGGTAGGCCTTGAAGTCTTCCCACTTGTGCGGCGGGCTGCGGCCTTCGATGTGGATGGACTGGTTGACGTCCATCCACAGGCCCTTGGTGCCCTGCACGCGGAAGCCCATCGAGTACGGGCGCGGCAGCGAGGTGTCGTGCTGCAGGATGATCGTTTCGCCGTTCTCGCAGGCCAGCGTGGTGGTCACCACGTCGCCCAGCTTGAACGCCACCTTGGTGCTGGGGTGGGTGGTGCCGCCGCTCTTGGCCACGGTGTAGTCGTGCAGGCCGCGCGCCTTGCTGGCGAAGGCGTTGATGTGGGTGAAGCGGTTGCCGCGGTTGATGCCGGTGTACATCGCGCACGGGCCGATGCCGTGGCTGGGGTACAGCTCGCCGTTGCGCTTGACCGAGTGCTCGGTGCGCCAGCGCGCCTCGGACCAGCCCTTGGCGCCGAACTCCACGCCACTGTCATAGGGCTGGCTGGGGTCGCCGGAGTTGAACTTCACCCCGCGCAGGTCGTGCTGGTAGCCGGCCTGCAGGTGCACCAGCTCGCCGAACAGGCCCTGGCGCACCATCTGCAGCGCGGCCATCACATCGCGCCGGTAGCAGACGTTTTCCAGCAGCATGTACGGGGTGCCGGTGGACAGCTGGGTCTTGAGCACGTCCCAGTGGTCCTGCAGGGTGATGCCGGCCACCACTTCACAGCCAACCGCGATCCTGGCCTGCATGGCCGCAATGGCCATCGGGGCGTGGTACTCCCACGGGGTGGCGATGACCACGCCGTCCAGCCCGCGCTGTTCCAGCAGGCGTTTCCAGGCGTTCACGTCGCGGTCCTGGCCGGAGGTTTTCGGCGCCGGCTTGCCGGCCTTGGCCACCATCTCCACGGCGCGGCCGAGCATGATCGGTTCGATGTCGCACAGCGCCACGACCTCCACGTCGTCGCGGCGCACCAGTTCCTTCAGCAGCACCTGGCCGCGCATACCCGTGCCGATCAGGCCCAGCCGCACCTTGCGCCCGCGCGCCCAGGCCGGTACCTGCGGCAGCAGGCTGCTGGCGGCGACGGCGGCGCTGGCCGCGATGAATTCCCTACGTTGCATGGAACACTCCTCCTCTTGAGACCGCGCCGGCGGGGGCCGGCGCGGTGGAACCGTCAGAACGTGTAGCCGACGGTCAGACTGTAACCACGACCGAAGATGGTCGCGTAATCGCTGGAATCGCCCAGGAAGCTGTTCGGATCGTAGAACGGCAGGCGGTCGAACAGGTTCTTGATGGTGAAGCCCACGTTCCAGTGGTCGTCCGGGCGCCAGGCTACGCTCAGGTTGGCGGTCCACCACGACGGGACGCCGTCGCACTTGCTCTGCTCCACCGGCAGGTAGCCGGCGGTGCAGGTCTGCGGGTTGTTGTCTTCTTCATCGATCTGCTGGAGCGCCCACTTGGTGCCGCCCACGTAGTTGATGAACATGCTGGTGGTGACCTGCTTGTAGCTCCAGTCGGCGTTCAACGTGGCCCGCAGGCGCGGGTTGTTGTAGTACCCCACCAGGTCACCGTAGTACCAGCCGCTTTCGTCGTCCAGGTAGGAGCGGTTGCGGTTGGCGATGGTCGCGGCTACACCGATGTTCAGGTTGCCCCACTCGCCCAGCGAGAAGCGGCTGCGCGCGTCGATGTCGAAGCCGTCGATCAGGGTCTTGCCGCGGTTCTTGTACTGCCCCACCACGCTGGCCACGTTGCCGGTGCTGTAACCGGGCAGCGTGCCGGGGCAGCTGACGCCGCTGGCCGGGTCGGCGCACATGGCCGCCAGCGCCGCCTGGTTGGCGCGGTCGGCTTCGGTGATCGGCGAGCGGGTGGAGGAGATGATGTCTTCGTCGCGGGTGTAATCGGGTGCGACGATTTCGTTGGTGCGGTAGATGAACCAGTAATCGGCCGACACCGACAGCCACGCGGTGGGTTCGTAGACGAAGCCCAACGTGGTGATCTTGGCCTTCTCCGGCTTCAGTTCCGGGTTGGGCTGGGTCATGCGCGCTACGGTACGGCTGCAGTCGCTGTTGAGCAGGGTCTTGCCCAGGTCCACGTCACCGCCGCGCCGGGATTGCAGCAGCAGGTTGGCAATGGCGTTGGTCTCGTTGCAGCGCACTTCGTCGCGGTAGCCGCCAAGCTGGGCGAACACACCGCCGTTGCCGGATTCGGCCAGGCTGGGTGCACGGAAGCCGGTGGAATAGGTGCCGCGCAGCATCAGCTGGTCGAACATCTGGTACTTCAGGCCCACCTTCGGGGCCAGGTTGGCGCTGAAGTCGGGGTACTTGTCCACGCGCAGCGCCGCGTCCAGTTCCAGCTTCTCGGTGAGCGGGGCCACGGTTTCGGCGAACAGCGCGTAGGTGTTGCGCTTGCCGTCGAACCAGGAGCCGCCCTGCTGGGTGATCAGGCCATTGGCCGCGTCCGGGTTGCCGGGGGTGTAGAAGGTTTCGCGGCTGGCATTGAAGCCGAAGGCCGCGCGCACTTCGCCGGCCGGCATCTGGAACAACGGGCCTTCAATCTTGCCGTCCAGGGTGTGCAGGCGGGTCCAGGACTGGATGTCGAAGGTGGGGAATGCTTCGCGGATCAGCGCCGCGTTGGCTTCGCTGTATTCGCCGAATTTATACGCCGGGTGGTCGGAGATGATCACCCGCCCGGTGCCCGGGTCGACGCTGTAGGGGCCAAATGCCTTCTCGAAGCCGGCCAGGTTGACGTTGGTGGTCTGGTAGGTCACCGAGTGGCTGCCGGCGGTGGCGAAGGCGGTTTCCCAGTTCCAGTCGCCCACGTCGCCCCGCAGGCCGGCCACCACGCGGTAGCTCTGGTCGGTGTTGCGCTGGCCGAAGTGGTTGGCGCCTACGTCCTGCAGCAGGTAGTTCAGGCCCACCACGCCGCCCATCAGGGCTTTCAGTTCGGGCGAGGCGTGGTTGTATTCGTTGTTCGGGCCCAGGTACGGATACAGGAACTGGTTGACCGTGGTACCGGTGTTGCGCGAGAACCAGCTGGTGGGATTGCCGGTGGTGGTGCCGTAGGCACGCGGGGTGCCGCCATTGGCGGTCAGGTCGATATCGGTGTAGGTCGCTTCGGCGAAGGCTTCGGTGCTGTCGCCGATCAGGAAGTGGGCGTTGACGTAGGCGGTGTTGCGCTCGGACTTGGCACCGGCGTCGATCTCGTTGTTCATCCACGTCTCCCAGATACAGCGCGGGCCGGCCGCTTCACTGGTGAGCACGTTGTTGCAGCCCGGCGCGGCTTCCTGCACGCGGCGACCGGTGACCGGGTCGAAGGCGAAGTAGCTGCCCGGGTTGAACTCGCCCGGCTTGCTGCCGGTGCCCAGGCGCAGGTTGGGCAGGTAGTTGGGGTTGTTGACGTAGTACTGGGACGGGCGCTTGTCGTAGAAGTCGCTCAGCGGAATCGCATCGCGCCGGTACAGGTTGACCGAGGCGTACACGTTGTAGCGGTCTTCATCCAGGTCGCCGAAGCCGGCGGTGATGCTGCCCTGGTGTTCGCCGTAGGAACTGATGCGTGACGATTTGTCGGTGGTGAGGTTGATCTCCGCGCCCTGGTAGGAGCGCTTGGTGATCACGTTGATCACGCCGGCCACCGCGTCGGTGCCGTACACCGCCGAGGCGCCGTCGGTGAGCACTTCCATGCGTTCGATTGCTGCGGCAGGAATCGCATCGATGTTGACGAACTGGGTCTGGAAGCCGGCGGGCGCGCCGTAGTACGACAGGCGACGGCCGTTCAGCAGCACCAGCGTGCCCTGCGCGCCGAGGCCGCGCAGGTTGGCCTGCGAGGCGCCGTCGGAACCGGTGAACAGCGAGCGCGCATCCTGCTGGGCGGGGCGTGCCGCCGGCAGGTTGTCGAGCACCTGCAGCAGCGTGCGCGCGCCCATGTTCTCGATGTCCTGCTTGCTGATCACCTGCACCGGCGAGGCGGTTTCCACGTCGCTGCGGCGGATGTTGGAGCCGGTCACTTCAATGCGCTGCAGCTCGGTGGCCTTGGCAGCGGGCGCGGCCTCCTGCGCACCGGCGTTGCCGGCCACGGCAAGGGCCAGGCCCAGTGCGATGGACAAGGGGGTAGCGGGGATGCAGCGATGGCGATGGCGTTCGGTCAACATCTTTGTCTCCTTGTTCGATCCGCAGCGTGCGGCTGGCGGTGGATGGGTGTTTTCGGGCAAACGTCCCCCGTGCCGCGGCCACACGGCCGCAGACGGGAAACGGAGAGAGCTGTTTTTCTGAAAGGGTGTTTCTTCGGTTACGGCGACACGATGCTGGCGGTATCGCCCTCCTGTCCGATCAGCGCGGCGTTGGCCCAGTTGCCGCAGACCTGCGCGGGGTGGTCGCCCTGCGCGCCCAGCGTGCGCAGGCTCAAGGTGTGCAGGCCGCGTACGTCCAGTTCCGGTTTGACCACGCCGGGCGCCTTGACCAGGCCGCTGTCATACAGCAGCCGGTTGTCGCCCCACACCTGGAACTGCATGCCACCGGCGGCGCGGCACTGGTCATCGATGCCCAGGTCGGCGCGCAGCAGGCGCCAGCTGCCGGTGAGCTTCAGGTCGATGCGGCTGTGGGCATTCACCCCCAGGCCGCGGCGGAACAGCAGGCCGTTCATGCGCAATGCCGCCTGGCCGCCAAAGGCGTGGTCGCTGGCCACGCTGGCCTGCAGCGCGGCCGGCAGTGGCAGCGCAGACAGATACAGCTGCTGTGCGGGCGTGGTGGGCTGCGGGTGTTCCAGCACATGGAAGCTGGACAGCACGATGGGGCCAACGTCGCGCGGCTGCAGCGCATCCACCGTACGGGCCACGCTGCCCTGCGCGGCAGTCACCATCGGATCACTGCCACCGGCACCGTCGCCGTCGGGGTTCTGCGTGCTCAGCACACGGAAGCGCAGCAGGCGGCCGGCCTGGGCGGGGAAGTCGATCTGCTGCACGCCCTGCTGCAGGGTGAGGCGGCCCCGTTTGACCGGTTCGCCCCACTCGCCGTTGCTGTCGGCCAGGTAGATCTCGTAGTCGCGGATCTGGCCGTTCTTCCAGTGCTGATCGTTGCGTGGCGCCAGCGCGATGCCGTCGATCAGCTTGCGTTCGCCGAAGCCGAGCACCCATTCGTGCGCGCCGGTCTTCACCGCCTGGTTGCGCACCGTGCGGAACCAGGTGGCCGGGTCGTCATCGAACGCCTTTTCCAGTTCGTAGCCCTGCTCTTCGGCCGGGCGGTTGACCACCAGCAGGCTGTCCGACGGCAGTGCGCGGCCCAGTTCCGGCGCGGCCGGGTACGCGTCGTCAGCAACGGCGGCGGCCACCGGCAGGGCCAGCTGCAGCGCCACCGGCTGGCGGATGTCGGTGGGCGCGGTGCGTACATGCAGCGTGCCGCGACGCTCGGCGGCATCGAAGTACCAGCCTTCGCTGGCCGCCTGCCACGCCGCCTTGTCGGCCAGCATCGGCAGCGCACGCTCGCCCAGGGTGACCGCGGTGGGGCGCTGGCGGCTGAGCACGCGCAATGCGTAGCGGCGTTGCGGCAGCTGGCCGGCGTACTGGCCCTGCACCGCCCCGATGGTGACCTGGACCGGCCCCGTGCCCTGCGTGGGAGCTGTGACGGTCACCTGCTGGGTGCTCGATTCGCCCTTCTCGTAACGGTGGGTGTTGCCGTCGTCTTCGTACAGGGTGTACTGCGCATCGCCCTGTGGGTACAGGTCGAAGGTGACTTCATCCAGCGGCTTCTGCCCGTCGTAGAGCATGTCCGGGTACATCGGAATGATCGCGCCGGCCCGCACGAACACCGGGATCGTGGCCAGGTCCACGGCACGGTCCAGGGTGCGACCGGCGGCACCGGCCTGCAACTGGCGGCCATCCCAGTAGTCGATCCAGCGGCCCTGCGGCAGGTGGATGTCGCGGCGCCAGCCACGGCTGGCCGCCTGGCTGCGGTACACCGGCGCGATCAACAGTTCGCGGCCGAGCAGGAACTGGTACTTGTAGGCTTCGGTGTAGGCCTGCGGGTCCTGCGGGTAATCCCACATCAACGCGCGCAGCAGCGGTGCGCCGGTGGTGGCCGCCTCATGCGCCAGCCCGTACATGTACGGGGTCATGCGCATCTTCAACTTCAGGTAATCGCGGTTGACGCTGCGGTAGGGCTCATCGAACCACCACGGGTGTTTGCGGGCGTTGCCCGACCAGCCGGACATGCCCATCAGCACCGGGGTGAAGCTCTTCCACTGCAGGTCGCGGGTGAAGGTTTCGGCGCTGCCGCCGAAGATCGCATCCACATCGCCGCTGGCATAGGCCATGCCCGACAGCCCCGAGCCGACCAGGGTGGGAATGTGCCAGCGGATGTAATCCCAGCTGCTGCTCTGGTCGCCGGTCCAGGCCACCGCGTAGCGCTGGATGCCGCCCCAGCCCATCACCGTCCACAGGAACGGGCGCGAGTCGGAGTTGTGCAGGATGCCGTTGAACGCGGACTGGTTGGCGTCCATCGCGAACTGGTAGCCCTTGCCGGTCCAGGCCACGTCCAGCTTCTGCACGCGGCTGCCGGCGGTGCCCACTTCCCAGGCGATCTTGTCCACGCCGTTCTCGGTCCACAGGCCGGTCCTGAAGCCGTACCGGGCCAGGCCCTTCACCGTTTCCGGCAGTTTCTTGTAGCCGCAGCCATAGCCATCGTTGGGCAGGATCCAGCCGCCGGGCATGTCGTGGTCGCGGTACTGTTTGGCCACGCTGTCCACCACGTCCGGGGTGGTGCCGGTGGGACCGTCGCTCCAGCCATCGGGCACGCTGCCGGGTTTCTTGATGTTGTCGCCGTCGTTGTAGCAGTCGGCGTCGCCGTAGGAGAACGCCCAGCGCGGCAGCAGCGCGGCACGGCCGGTCAAGGTGGTGTAGCGGTCCAGCAGGGTGTGCAGGCTTGGGCCGACGAAGTAGTACGCATCGAAACGGCCTTCGCGGTGCAGCAGCGTGGCCTGGTCGGCCTGGCGCAGATCGTAGGTGCCATCGCTCCAGGTGTTGCGCAGCATGCCCCAGCCGCGTGCGCTCAGCAGCATGGGCGCGGGGTTGGGGCGGTCGCCCTCTTCCCAGCCACCGGAATAGGACACCTCCAGTTCGCGGCCCTTGAAGGCGAAGCGGCCGTTCTGCTGGCCGCCACCGAAGAAGTGTTCGTCGGCGGCGCTGGACAGCACCTGCACGCTCTGTTCCTTGCCCAGGTCCAGCGGCTGCAGCTCGCGCCACAGCGGCACGGCGCCGCCTGCGTCGCGGCGGTCCAGCGCCAGGCGAAGCGGTTGGCGCTGGATGTGCAGCACAAGCGCCGCGGTGCGGATGCGGACCTCGGTGGCGTCTTCTTCCAGCTGCGCGGCCACCTTCGCGGCCGGCTGCGGCACCACGATCGGGGCGGCCTTGTCGCCGGCGCCGCTGAGGGTGCCGTTGCGTCCGGCCTGCACGCGCAGCATGTCCTCGCCCAGCAGGTCCACGCGCAGCAGCATGCCGTTGTCGGTACGGATGTCCCAACCGGGGCTGCCGTCCTTGCTGGGGGCGGCGCTGATGCGGGCCAGGTTGCCCAGCGGCTCGGCCACGGCCGGTGCCGCCGCCAGCGCGGAGAGCAGGGCCACCATCAGGCCAGTACGTCGAAACCGGGATTCCACCTTGCCCCCAAGCCCGCAGTCAGCGGGAATCTGAAACCAGTGCGGCCGACTCTAGGGCAGGGTCTCGAAAGATGTCAACAAATTGCAAAGAAAAAGGAAGGATATTTTCTTCAAAACGAAAGATATGGCGGGAGCTGCTTTCTATATGGCGGCTGAATACGCGATTGTTGCCGCCTGAAACCTTGCTGCGATGCGGCATCCCGGAGTGAAGGCCGCGCGTTCGCCCGAATCGATTCGTAAAAACTGTGACCGCCCTAGCTTTTCTTTATCTTTCGATATTTGACATTTCGAAAGAAAACGCAGAAGGTGCGGTCGCCCAACAGGAATTGCGAATGGACGCTTCTGTGCTTACCGACTTGCCCGCGTGGCAGCGCCTTGGCGGCGCCTATACCGCCGAAGAAATCGCCCAGCAGCCGCGCATGTGGACTGCCCTGGCCGACCTCCTCGATGACGCGCAGGCGCGCATCGACCGCTTCCTTGGGGATGCACTGCGCCAGAGCGGCCAGTTGGTGATCTTCACCGGTGCCGGCAGCTCGGGCTTCATCGCCGAAATGGTGGCCGACCACATCAATGCGCAGTGGCCCGCCGAGGTCCGCGCGCTCCACACCACCAGCCTGCTCACCCATCCGGCGCTCTACCTGCGCCGCGAGCGCCCGACCCTGCTGGTGTCGTTCGGGCGCAGTGGCTCCAGCCCGGAAAGCGTGGCGGCGGTGGAACTGGTGCGCGACCGGGTCGACGACGCGCGCTTCCTGGACATCACCTGCAATGCCGATGGCGAACTGGCCCGGCGTGGCCATGGCCGCAGCGACACGCTGTCGTTGCTGATGCCGCCGCCCAGCTGCGACCGCGCCTTTGCCATGACCAGCAGCCTGACCAGCATGCTGCTGGCCGCGCTGAGCGTGTTCGACAGCGCGCCGTGGCCGCAGCGCGTGCAGCGCCTGCGCAGCCTTGCCAGCCACGGCGAGCGTGCCCTGCAGGCGTGGGACGGTGCCGTGGGCACGCTGGCCCAGGCCGCGTATTCGCGTGTGATCTACCTGGGCAGCGGCCCGCTGGAAGCACTGGCCCGCGAAGCGGCGCTGAAGGTGCTCGAACTCACCGCCGGCCAGGTGCTGGCGCTGGCCAACACCCCGCTCGGCTTCCGCCACGGCCCCAAGTCCACGCTCAATGGCGACACCCTGGTGGTGATGCTGCGCAGCGCGCAACCGCTGTCGCGCCGCTACGAACAGGACCTGCTGGACGAACTGCGTGGCGATGGCATCGCCGCACGGGTGATCTCGGTGGGTCCCGATGGCGATGACCGCGCCGACGGCGACTTCGTGCTCGACGCACCCGCGCTGGACGACAGCTGGCTGGCCCCGCTGTGGCTGCTGATGCCGCAGGGCTATGCGCTGCAGCGTTCGGCGGCGCTGGGCATGACCCCGGACAACCCCTTCCCCGACGGCACCGTGAACCGGGTCGTACAGGGCGTGACCATCCATTCCCATGGCTGAGCAGGGCATGCCCATGCAGTGCTGGTACGGCATCGACGTTGGTGGCACCAAGATCGAGCTGGTGGCCTACGACGCCACCCTGCGCGAACTGCACCGTGAGCGGGTGACCACGCCCACGCAGGACTACGACACCTTCCTGCAGGCGATCACCGGGCTGGTGCACAGCGCCGACCGCGCGCTGGGCGGCGCGTGCCGCGCCATCGGTATCGGCCTGCCGGGCGTGCGCGACCGCAGAACCGGGCGGCAGCTGAGTGCGAACGTGCCCAGTCTCACCGGCCACCTGGTGGGAGAGGACCTTCAGGCCCGGCTGCAACGGCCGTTGCAGTTCGGCAACGACCTGCAGTGCTTCGCCCTGAGCGAGGCGCATGGCGGCGCGGGCGAGGGGTACCGAAGCATGTTCGGTGCAATCCTGGGCACCGGTGCCGGTGGCGGTTTCTGCGTGGGCGGCCAGCTGCTCACCGGGGCCAACGGCATCGCCGGTGAGTGGGGGCACTGGAGCATTCCGGCCACCCTGCTGCAGCGCCACGCGCTGCCGGTGCTGCCCTGCGCGTGCGGCCTGCGCGGTTGCCTGGAGCGCTACGTGTCCGGCAATGGCTTGGCCCTGATCCACGAAGGCCGCGGCGGTGACGCCGTGGACGCCACCGCGGTGGTGGCGCTGGCCCACGCCGGCGATGCCATCGCCATGCAGGCGCTGGGCATCCACCGCGACCTGCTCGGCTACAGCTTCGCCAACCTGATCCTGGCCATCGACCCGCACGTGATCGTGCTGGGCGGCGGCCTGTCCAAGCTGGAGCAGCTGTACCACGACCTGCCCGCCGCGATCGTTCCCTACCTGTTAAAGGGGGTGCGCGTGCCGCCGATCCTGCCACCCACCTTCGGCGATGCCGGCGGTGCGCGCGGCGCGGCGCTGCTGGCCCGCCAGCACCACCCTGCCTGCTGATACCCCTTCGTTGCACCGCTTGTTTCCGGAGTTGCCATGTCTGCCATCCAATCGCTGATCGCCGCCCATCGCCAGGGCCATCCCGTGGGCCTGTACAGCGTGTGCTGCAGCAATGAACAGGTGCTGCTGGCGGCCATGCAGGTCGCCCAGCGCTACGACACCCTGCTGCTGATCGAGGCCACCTCCAACCAGGTAGACCAGTTCGGTGGCTACACCGGCATGACTCCGCCGCAGTACCGCGACTACGTGCTGCACCTGGCCCGCGATGCAGGCTTCCCGGCCGAGCGGCTGGTGCTCGGCGGCGACCACCTCGGGCCGAATGCCTGGCAGAAGGGACCGGCCGAGGTGGCGATGGCCAACGCGCGCACGCTGATCGAGGCATACGTGGCCGCCGGCTTCCACAAGATCCACCTGGACTGCAGCATGTCCTGCGCCGATGACCCCACCCCGCTGCCCGATGCAGTGGTGGCGGCGCGCTCGGCCGAACTGGCCCGCATCGCCGAGCGCACCGCCGCTGCGCACGGTCTGCCGCCGCCGGTATACGTGATCGGCACCGAAGTCCCGATCCCCGGCGGCGAAGCCTCGCTGGCCGGTGGCCTGCAGGTCACCACGCCGGCGGCGGCCGCCACCACCCTGGCCATCCACCGCGAGGCGTTTTCCGCCCCGGACCTGCTGCCGGCATGGGAGCGCGTGATTGCGATGGTGGTGCAGCCGGGCGTCGATTTCGACCACAGCAGCGTGCACTACTACGACCCGTCCGCAGCCCGCGCGTTGTCGGCGTTTGTCGACGCGCAGCCGCGCATCGTGTTTGAAGCGCACTCCACCGACTACCAGACCGAAGCCGGCCTGCATGCGCTGGTGCGCGACCACTTCGCCATCCTCAAGGTGGGCCCGGCCGCCACCTATGCGTTCCGCGAAGCCGTGTTCGCCCTGGCCATGATCGAAGCCGAGCTGCTGCCGGCGGCGCAGTGCTCCAACCTGATCGCCGTGCTCGACCAGTGTATGCGCGACAAGCCAGGCAGCTGGCGCAGCTACTACCAAGGCGACGAACGCGAACTGCGGTTGCTGCGCGCCTACTCGCTAAGCGACCGCAGCCGCTATTACTGGGGCGAGCCGGCGGTGGTGGCCGCGCTGCAGACGCTGGTGGCCAACCTGCGCCAGCACGCGCCGCCGCAGATCCTGCTCAGCCAGTTCCTGCCCAACCAGCAGTTGGCCATCGAAGCCGGCGACCTGACGGCCGAGCCGCTGGCGCTGATCCAGCACAAGGTGGCCGAACGGCTGGGCGAGTACGCCCGCGCCTGCAATCGCAACCGCGCTGCGGCCGATAACGAAACTTCCCGGGCCACGGAGCTTTCGGAACGGTAAGCTTTGGCTTTCCTTCCGAACGGAATCGCCCACCATGCGCAATACCCGCCAGCGTCGCCAACAGATCCTGCAGTTGCTGGTCGAGCACGGCAACGTGCAGGTCAGCGAGCTGGTCGCGCGTTTCGGTGTGTCGGCGGTGACCATCCGCGCCGACCTGACCCACATCGAATCGCAGGGCCTGGCCACGCGTACCCATGGCGGCGCCACCCTGGTGCGCACCCCGCCGCAGGAACAGGACATCCACGAGAAGGACGCCCTGAACCTGCCGGTGAAGGAAAGCATCGGCACGCACGCGGCCGGGCTGGTCAAGGCCGGCGACAACATCATCATCGACTCCGGCTCCACCACGATGACCCTGGCCCGGCACCTGCGCGGGCACCGCGATGTGACGGTGATGACCAACGGGCTGAACATCGCCTGGGAACTGGCCAACGCACCGGGCGTGGAACTGCTGCTCACCGGCGGCCTGCTGCGCAAGCAGTCGCTGTCGCTGCAGGGCAGCCAGGCCGAAGCCAGCCTCAACACCTACAGCTTCGACACCCTGTTTCTGGGCGTGGACGGCCTGGACCTGCAGTTCGGCCTCACCACCCACCACGAGGCCGAAGCCAGCCTCAACCACCGCATGGTCGAGCGCGCACGCCGCATCGTGGTGCTGACCGATGCCTCCAAGTTCGGCCGGGTCAGCCTGCACCGCATCGCGCGGCTGGACCAGGTCCACACCGTGATCACCGACGCCAGCATCGACGCCGAGTACCTGGAAGGGCTGCAGCGGCTGGGCATCGAAGTGATCATCGCGCAGGCCCCCGCGTGACCCAGACCCGCTCCCTTTACGGCCGCATCCTCACCCCGCTGGGGTGGCGCCGCGGCCACGTGCACTTCGACAGCCATATCCGGCAATTGCAGGTGGACGACCACAGCGGCGCCGATGATCCGCAGCTGCCGGTGATCCTCCCCGGCTTCATCGACCTGCATGTGCATGGCGCGGCCGGCGTGGACCTGATGCAGGGCGGCGACGTGGCCCGCACCATCGCCCGCACCCACGCGCGGTTTGGCACCACCACGCTGCTGGCCACCACCATGACCGCCGGCCTGGACGAGATCGCCCATGCGCTGCAGGGCGTTGCGGCCACCATGGCCACGCCCGACGCCGCGGCCGCCTGCATCGCCGGCGTGCACCTGGAAGGCCCGTTCATCAGCCCGCAGCGGCTGGGCGCGCAGCCCAACCGCACGCTCGAGGCCACGCTGGCGCTGGTGCAGCAGCTGCACCAGCTGGCGCCGATCCGGGTGATGACACTGGCCCCGGAGATCGGCGCGCACACCGCGTTGATTCCCGCGCTGACCGCGCTCGGCATCCGCGTGCAGCTGGGCCACAGTGCCGGCACCTACGAAGACGGCGTGGCGGCCTTGCAGGCCGGTGCCTCCGGCTTCACCCACCTGTTCAACGGCATGACCGGCGTGGACCACTACCGCCCCGGCATTGCCGCGGCCGCCCTGGCGCATGCGCAATACGCCGAGTTCATCCCGGACCTGCAGCACCTGCACCCGGGCGTGATCCGGCTGGCCGCACGCGCGATTCCGCGCCTGTATGCGGTGACCGACGCCACCGCCGCCACCGGCATGCCCGACGGCGAGTACGCGCTCGGCGAGCAGCGCGTGCACAAGTGCGGCGGCTGCGTGCGCCTGGCCACCGGTTCGCTGGCCGGCAGCGCGCTGACCATGGACCAGGCGCTGCGCAACCTGGTGCAGGTGGGGCTGGAGCTGGCCGATGCATCGCAGCGCGTCTCCACCTTCGCGGCCCAGTACCTGGGCCTGGACGATCGCGGCAGCCTCGCCCCGGCCGCGCGCGCGGACCTGGTGGTGCTGGATGCCGCCCTGCAGTTGCAGCAGGTCTTCGTCACCGGCCACTCGATCCCCCTGTAATGCCGGGCGCTGCCCGGCCAGCACCAACAATTCGCCAGGCCCGGCTGCTGGCACCGCCCCTTCTTCCCGTCTTTCCAGGAACGCGTAGATGACCACCGCCGCCGCCACTGCCGTTCCCGCCCCCGACGCCCCACGCTGGCCGATCCGCTACCTGCTGTTCATGGGTGGCATGGGCGGCCTGCTCTACGGCATCGATATCGGCATCATCGCCGGCGCCCTGCCCTACCTGGAGGCCACCGCCACCGCCAGCTGGCACCTCACCAGCCAGCAGCTGGGCTTCGTGGTAGCCGCGGTGCTGCTCGGCAGCGTGCTGTCGTCGCTGTTCGCCGGCATGGTCGCCGACCTGATCGGCCGACGGGGCGCGATGTTCCTGGCCGGCGTGCTGTTCACCGCCAGCATTCCGATCATGGCGCTGTCCGACGGCTACGCCGCGCTGCTGATGGGGCGGTTGCTGCAGGGCATCAGCGGCGGCCTGATCGGCGTGGTGGTGCCGCTGTACCTGGCCGAAGTGCTCAGCCCCGAACGGCGCGGCCGAGGCGCGGCGATGTTCCAGCTGCTGCTGACCATCGGGCTGGTGCTGGCCGCCTTGATCGGCCTGTACCACGCGCATGCGGTGGACGCGGCCTCCGAAGCGGTGCGCCAGCTGCCGGTTGCCGAACAGCAGCGCCTGCTGTTCGACGTCAAGGACCACGCATGGCGCACCATCTTCTGGACCTGCCTGCTGCCGGGGCTGGTATTCACCGGCGGCGTGCTGCTCATCAGCGAATCGCCGCGCTGGCTGGTGCGCCGTGGCCGTATCGATAAGGCGCGGGCTGCCCTGCAACGCACCGTGGCGCCCCGCGATGTGGAACCCACCCTGCAGCGCATCCAGGCACCGGATACCGTGCAGACCGGCGCCAGCGGGAAGCGCGACCCGCTGCTCAGCCGTCGCTATGTATGGCCGTTCGTGCTGGCCTGCCTGGTGCTGGCCTTCACCCAGGCCACCGGCATCAACTCGGTGCTGGCCTATGCGGTCAACATCCTCAACCAGGCTGGCCTGCCCGGGTCGGTGGCCAATGGCGCCGACGTGGCCATCAAGCTGCTCAACGCGGTGATGACCGTGGTGGCGCTGGTGCTGGTGGACCGCAAGGGCCGCAAGTTCCTGCTGATGCTGGGCACCGGCGGCATCACCGTGGCCCTGCTGGCCGCCGCGCTGCTGTTCGTCAAAAGCGAGCACGGGCGGCTGGACGTGCAGGCGCAGCTGCAGCAGCAGGTGGCCGGCAGCACCTTGTCCCTGCCGCTGGATGCGGCCCAGTGGCAGCGCCTGGATCGCAACGCCGGCGACGCCCCGCAGCAGCTCACCGTGTCGTATGCGCACGGCGGTTTCAGCAACGTGCGTTCGCTGCGCAGCGACAACCCCATCGACGCCTCGCTGCAGATCCGCCGCGAAGACGCGGTATCGGCCGACAGCGTGATCGGCGCGTTCTTCCGCCGGCTGCACCTCAACCCCTTCCCCGATCCCGCCCACGCCGCGCAGGCGCCGCTGGTGATCGAGCGCGCGATGATCGGCCCGGTGCCCTCGCCCACCCACGGCTGGCTGGTGGCCGGCTGCATCCTGCTGTTCGTGGCGTTCTTCGCGGTGGGTCCAGGCGTGTGCGTGTGGCTGGCGCTGTCCGAACTGATGCCCACCCGCATCCGCTCCAACGGCATGAGCATCGCCCTGCTGATCAACCAGTTCGTGTCCACCGTGATCGCTGCGATCTTCCTGCCCACCGTGGGCCACCACGGCTACGCCAGCATGTTCTTCTTCTGGGCAGCGTGCACGCTGCTGTACTTCCTGATCGCCGCGTTCTGGCTGCCGGAAACCAAGGGCAAGTCGCTGGAGCAGATCGAAGCCAACTTCCGCTGACGCGTACTGACGGGCTCCGACTCTGCTCGCCCTACCGTAGCGCCGGGCTCTGCCCGGCCGCCTGCCCGACCGTCCCAACGGCGGGCAGCGATGTGCTCAGGGCGTTTTTCCGGTGATTTCGGTGTACATGCGCTGGGCCTGGGTGGCATCGCCCAGGCCGGACACCTGCATGCCCTTGCCGAACGGCCCCTGGATGGTGGCCACCGACAGCACCTTGTCGCCAACGCTGAAGGCCACCCGGCGGCCAATCCGGGCCTCGGTGGCGGCCTGGATGCGCGGCGCGGCGGCGTCGGTCATGGTCAGACTCAGCAGCGGCTCGCCGCCCTGTGTGTTGCGGTCCAGCGCGACCGATGCGATATCGGCGGTTGTGATGAACGCTGGTTCCAGCACGGCCAGCGGTCGTCCGTTCTCGTCCTTCAACAGGGTGGCAGCGGCGCTGCCGTGCTCGTCCACGTCGCGCATCAGGATCCGGGCCTGCGGCAACGGTGCCGCCGAGGAGGGGGGATCGAACACCTGCTGGATCTGCTGGCAACCGGCCAGGCCGACCGTGCCGGCCAGCAAACCCACGGCAAGAAACATCCTGCGCATACGCCCTCCTCCTTGTTGGGGTGTGCGGGCCTGGCCCGGCACCGGTCAGCGCAGGCGGCGAAGGCGGAACGCCACCACCACCTGCAGTACGCCATAGATGAGGCTGCCGATTCCGATCCACAAGGTCGTGACGGCGACACCGGCCAGCGGGTTGGCCACCAGCAGCGCGCCCAGCACGATCGCCAGCACGCCGCTGAGAATCAGCAGCCATTCGCCCTGGATGTGGCGGCGCACGCGCACCGCGAACACGATGCGGTGGATGCCGGCCACGATCAGCCACACCGCCAGCAGCAGCACCAGCACGCTGGCCGTGGCCAACGGATTGATCACCGCCAGCACGCCGAACACCAGCGATGCCAGCGCGTACACCGCCAGCCAACCGCGCGATACCCCGCTGTTGCCGCCGAACAGCGCAACCAGACTGATCACGCCCTCCACCACGGCCATCACGCCGATCGCCCATGCCAGCGCGGTGGCGGCCGCGAGCGGCTGCAGGATGGCGACCGCACCAAACACCAGCGCGACCAGGCCGTACAACAGCAGTACCCACCAGCTGCGGGCAAGCAGCGACACCACAGGCGATACCGGAATGTTCATGCGCGGCTCCATGCAGGGAGGGGGGACAGCCCATGCTAGCGCCGGCGCATGAAAGCCGCAGTCACACCGCGGCGTCGCCGGGCACTGCCTTCAACTCATCCAGCAGCGCCTGTTCGGCCGCCGCGCTGAAGCGCCAACCGCCCTCCACCGGCACGATCGCCGCCTCGGCCACCCGTGTATCCCACCACTCTTCGACGAAGCCGGGCGCGAACCCACCGGTCTTGAAGCCGAAGGGCGCCACGACCAGGTCGAACGGCACCATGAGTTCGTAGCACGGCGTTGCGTAGTCGTCCTGCTCGGCGGGGAGCTTGAGGAAATGCGTGAACGAGGTGGCCGTGGTCAGCTGCGAGTACAACCAGAACATCAGGTCGTACATCCGGTGCGAATCGGGATCGGCATGCAGCGCGAAGAAGCCCTTCTCCTCGGTGATCCGGCGCGCCAGCGCACGCAGCGCGCGCTCACCGTCGGGCAGCACAGCGGCCGATGCCTCCAGCGCGCGCTGCACGATCGGCGACAGCGTGCCCCGGTCCACCGTGATCAGGTCGATCTCCAGGGTTTCGGCTGCATCGTCGAACGCTTCTTCATCCACCAGTCCGTGGATGAACGTGGCGAAGTCAGGTGCTACCACGGTGATCTGGTAGTCGTCGCCCTGGTCCACGTGCACCACCTGCGGCTCGCCCTGGGGGCCGCACTGGCGGTAGTCGAGCATGATCAGGTCGTGCCCGGCGCTGGGGCAATCGGCGATGACGATGCCGATGTCCGGGTAGCCCCACTCGCGCTGCATGAACCGCGTGCCGATCTCCCCGCCAAGCGAATACCGTGCCTGGCGGCCAATCGCGTGCAGGCCGGTGACCTCGATGTGGTCGTCGGCCCAGCTGGTGGCCTCGTCCATCGGGTGGCAGCTGCGCTGCAGCAGGCCGCCGTTGTGGCGACGGGCCAGTGCGATGTACGCATCGGGGATGCGATAGCCCAGCTCGGCCTGCAGCTCGGCAATGAGCGCGTCGCTGGGCGGCGGTTCCTGGTAGTTCTGCTGCGAGTACTCGCAGTCGTCCCAGAAATCGGAGAAGTCGAACGTGGCGAACGGATCCATCGGCAGCGGTCTTTCCCTATGGCAGCTTCCGAGTATAGAGCGGCCACTCACGGCACCCGTGCGCAGACCCACACCGCGGGGTCGGGCAGGCCAACGCGTTGCAACGCGTGCACGGCCGCGTCGAGCGTGGCGCCGGTGGTCATCACGTCATCCACCACGGTCAATCGCGCCGGCGGTGGGGTGGTGATCGCAAAGGCGTCGTGCAGGTTGCGCCGCCGCGCATCGGCATCCAGCGCCGACTGCGCGGCCGTCGACCGATCCCGATGCAGTCCGCACCACAGCGGCTGCCGCAGCGCGCGCGCCAACGGCCGGGTGAGTTCCAACGCCTGGTCGTAGCCGCGCGTGCGCAACCGTTGGCGGTGCAGCGGCACCGGGGCCAGCGGGCCGATGACGAAAACGGGCACCCGCTGCAGCATCAACTGCGACAGCAGACGCCCGGCGGCCAGGTCGTGGTGGAACTTGAAGCGACGCAGCAGCTGGTCCACCGGTGCGGCGTACAGGAACGCCGCGGCAGCGGCAGCCTGCCGGGGCGGGTCATGCAGGCAGGCGCCACAGCGCCGCGCCGGCGTGCCCTCCGGCAGCGGCAGCGCGCACAGCGGGCAGGCGTGGTCGTTCCAGGGCAGGGCGGCATGGCAGGCCGCGCACAGGTCCAGCCCGGCGCTGCCGGGTTCTTCGCAGACCAGGCAGCGCAGTGGCAGGGCCTGCTGGCCCAGCCAGGTCAGCGCAGCAGACAACCGGGCAAGCATGCGATCACCGCTTGAAGAGGCCGGCCCCAGTGTGGCGGCCTGCCCCCGGGCGTGTCTGTCGGTGCTTGCCGGTGCGTGCGGTCAGCCTTCTACCGGGCGCACCCGCCGATCAATCGCAGTCCTGGTAGCCACCCAGTTCGCCACACTGCGTGCAGCGGAACATGTACGCGGTAGGCGAACCGTCCTTGCGCAGCGCGCCGAAGAAATGGTCCCACTGCGGGCCATCATCCAGCCCGGTGCTGTCCTGGATCGCCGCGATCGCGCCTGCGCCCAGTGCCTGCAGTTCCGCGTGCCCGGCACAGCCAATGAACTGGCCCGCGTCCCCGCAGTGGGTCCACCACTTTTCCTGCTGCCAGGCGCTGAAGCCGGGGGTGCGTCGCGCCACTTGCTCCACCACCGCCTCGGGTACTTCGTCCCATTCACCGCCGCCGCCAATGCCTTCGTCATCGGTGAAGCTGGCATCGAGCCGCGCGCTGGCCGACCCGTCGGCAATGCACCACGGGCAGATCTCCGCGTCGTACTCTTCTTCGGCATACACCGGGCCGGTGTAGACGTAGCCGCGCGCCTGGTGGCAGCTGACGCAGACCGTGGCGGAGGCGACGACGCTGCCGGTGGCAAGCGGGTCGGGGTGGTAGGTGAAACGGGGCAGGGACATGCGGTCTCCTTCTGGCGCTTGGGTGGAGACTGTAGTGAGTTTGGGGTTGGCCGGGTTGCCGGCCGGCGGCCGGCACTACCGGACTGTAAACTTTCTGCATTGATATTTGGTTGACAGCGGGTTGGGTCGGCGACCACACTTCCGCCCCCGTTCCTGCACGCAAAGGGCTGCTCCATGCCAAGCGACATCCGCCACGACTGGCGCAGCGAGGAGCTGCTGGCCCTGTTCGCGCTGCCGTTGCCGGCGCTGCTGCACCGCGCCGCAAGCGTGCACCGCGAGCACTTCGATCCGGCGCAGGTGCACGTGTCCACGCTGCTGTCGGTCAAGACCGGCGGCTGCCCCGAAGACTGCGCGTATTGCCCGCAGGCCCAGCGCTACAGCACCGGGGTGGATGCGCAGAAGCTGATGGCCACCGAGGACGTGGTGGCCAAGGCGCGGCAGGCCAAGGCGGCCGGCGCGTCGCGGTTCTGCATGGGCGCGGCCTGGCGTTCGCCCAAGGAGCGCGACATCCCCAAGGTGGCGGCGATGATCCGCGAGGTGAAGGCGCTGGGCCTGGAAACCTGCGCCACGCTGGGCATGCTCAGCGGTGACCAAGCCGTGGCCCTGCGCGAGGCCGGGTTGGACTACTACAACCACAACCTGGACACCGCGCCGGACTATTACGACTCGATCATCCACACCCGCCAGTACCAGGACCGCCTGGACACGCTGGGCCACGTGCGCGACGCCGGCTTGAAGACCTGCTGCGGCGGCATCGTGGGCATGGGCGAGACCCGCGAGCACCGCGCCGGGCTGCTGCTGGCGCTGGCCAACCTGCCGGCCCACCCCGATTCGGTACCGATCAACCGGCTGGTGCAGGTGGCCGGCACGCCCCTGCACGGCACCGCCGAACTGGACCCGTTCGAGTTCGTGCGGATGATCGCGGTGGCGCGCATCGCCATGCCCCGCGCGATGGTGCGGCTGTCGGCCGGGCGCGAGGCGATGAGCGACGAGCTGCAGGCGCTGTGCTTCCTGGCCGGGGCCAACTCGATCTTCTACGGGGAAAAGCTGCTGACCACCGGCAACCCGGACACCGAACGCGACCTGGCCCTGTTCGCGCGGCTGGGCCTGCGCCCGATGCCGGTGCAGGTGGATGCGGCCGACCACGACCGTCCCGGCACGGTCCATGCCGACATCACCCAGGACACAGGGCGTTGCGGTGGCGGCTGCGAGCAGGCGGCCTGAGGCCCGCCCGGTGCCCGCCCCCCGGGGCAGCGCCGCGCCCGCCAACCGGGTACGCTAACCGCCCATCCATGCCAGCCGACGACCATGGCCCGCCCCGACCTGCACGACCGCATCCAGGCCCAGCGCAAGCTCCGCGACGCGCAGGGCCGCATCCGCGTGCGCCGCACGGTGACCCGTCGCGACGGCGTGCGGCTGGAGATCGACGGCCAATGGCTCACCGGCTTCTGCAGCAATGACTACCTGGGGCTGTCGCAACAGTTCGGGGTGGTCAGCGCACTCCAGGACGCCGCCGCGCGCGAGGGCGCCGGTGCCACGGCTTCGCATCTGATCTGCGGCCACCATGCGCTGCATGAGGCGCTGGAGCGGGAAATGGCCGAGTGGCTCGGCTACCCGCGCGCCCTGCTGTTCGGCAGCGGCTTTACCGCCAACCTGGCGGTGCAGCAGGCGTTGCTCAGCGAAGAAGACGATGTGTGCGTGCAGGACCGGCTCAATCACGCCAGCCTGCTCGACGCCACGCGCCTGGCCGGTTGCCGGCTGCGACGTTACCCGCACCTGGACACCGAAGGCGCGCTGCGCCAGTTGAAGCACGCGCCCGACGGCGCGGCGATGCTGGTCACCGATGGCGTGTTCAGCATGGACGGCGACATCGCCCCACTGCGCTCGCTGTCGCTGGTGGCGCGCATGCAGGAAGCGCTGTTGTACGTGGATGACGCGCATGGCATCGGCGTGGTGGGCGAACACGGCCGCGGCTGCGTGGCCGATGCCGGGCTGGGCGTGGCCGACGTGCCGCTGCAGCTGGCCACCCTGGGCAAGGCGCTGGGTGGCAGTGGCGCGGTGGTGCTGGGCGATGACGCCCTGATCCAGCACCTGGCCGAAACCGCCCGCCCGTACATCTACACCACGGCGGTGTCGCCGGCACAGGCGGCTGCCTCGCTGGCGGCGGTGAAACTGGCCCGGCGTGACGACTGGCGACGCGAAAAGCTCGGCGAGCTGATCGCCGTGTTCCGTGCCGGTGCGCGCCAGCACGGGTTGGAACTGATGCCATCCGATACGCCGATCCAGCCGTTGCTGTGCGGCGCCGAGTCCACCGTGATGGCCTTGTCGGCCGCGCTGGAAGCCTCCGGCTTCCTGGTCAGCGCGATCCGTCCGCCTACCGTGCCGGAAGGAAAAGCGCGCCTGCGCGTGACCTTGTCGGCACTGCACACCCCGGCGCAGGTGCGCGCGCTCACCGACGCGATCGGGCACGCGCGCGATACCATGCTGCGCCAGCAGTCGCTGGATGCACTGAGCGCGTGAGCCCGGTGCTGTGAGCCTGCATATCGAGGTGGTCGGCACCGGGCCGGCGCTGGTGCTCATCCATGGCTGGGCACTGCATGGCGGCGTGTTCGCGCCGCTGGTGGACCGCCTGGCCGCGCAGTACCAGCTGCATCTGGTGGACCTGCCCGGCCATGGTTTCAGCCACGACGATGCCACGCCGCTGCGGCTGCCCCACGTGGTCAACGCCATCGCTGCCGCCACGCCACCGGCGGTGTGGTGCGGCTGGTCGCTGGGCGGGCTGTTCGCCCTGCATGCCGCCGCCACGCTGCCGCAGGTGCGCGCGGTGGTGATGATCGCCGCCACCCCGCGTTTCGTGCGCGGCGACGACTGGCCGCACGCGGTGGAACCGGCGGTGTTCGAACAGTTCGGGCAGGACCTGGCGCAGGACTACCGCGGCACCCTGGAGCGTTTCCTGGCGCTGGATGCGATGGGGTCCGAACACGCCCGGCAGGAACTGCGCACCCTGCGCGAGATGCTCATCGCGCGCGGTGAGCCGGCCGCGCGTGCGCTCCAGGAAGGGCTGCGCCTGCTCGAGAACAGCGACCTGCGCGGCGCCCTGGCCGGGCTGGGCAAGCCGAGTCTGTGGCTGGCCGGCGCGCGCGACCGACTGGTCTCCGCGCGCGCCATGCAGGCGGCCGCCACGTTGGCGCCGGGCGCGCAGGCGCATGTGATCGCCCAGGGCGGCCATGCGCCGTTCCTGGGCCACACCGACGCGGTGGCCACGCAGCTGCAACACTTCGTTGCCGGCCTTCCCTGACCCATCCACCGCGCGCATCGCCGATCATGTACGCCCGTCTTTCACTGCAGGAGTGACCCATGGATCTTGGAATCGCCGGTCGCTGGGCGCTGGTCTGCGCCGCCAGCAAGGGCCTGGGGTTGGGCTGCGCCCGTGCACTGGTGCGCGAGGGTGTGAATGTCGCGGTGGCCGCACGTGGTGAAGACGCGCTCGACCGCGCGGTGCTGGAACTGCAGGCGCTGCCCAGCGCGCGCACGGTGGTCGGCGTGGTCGCCGACATCACCACCGTGGCCGGCCGCGATGCGGCCCTGGCCGCTTGCCCGCAGGTCGACATCCTGGTCAACAACGCTGGCGGCCCGCCCGCCGGGGATTTCCGCCAGTTCACCCGCGACGACTGGATCGCCGCGTTGGATGCCAACATGCTGGCCCCGATCGAACTGATCCGCGCCACCGTGGACGGCATGATCGAGCGCGGCTTCGGCCGCGTGGTCAACATCACCTCCTCCTCGGTGAAGGCGCCCATCGACATCCTGGGGCTGTCCAACGGCGCGCGCTCGGGGCTCACCGGCTTCGTCGCCGGCCTGGCCCGCAAGACCGTGGCCCACAACGTCACCCTCAACAACCTGTTGCCCGGCCAGTTCGACACCGACCGCCTGCGCGGCAACTTCGCCTACCTGGCCCAGCAGCAGGGCATCGACGCCGGCCAGATCGCCGAGCGCAAACGCACCCACATCCCGGCCGGCCGCTTCGGCACCGCCGACGAGTTCGGCGCCGCCTGCGCCTTCCTGTGCAGCGCGCACGCCGGCTACATCACCGGGCAGAACCTGCTGACCGACGGCGGCGCCTACCCGGGCACGTTCTGACCTTCGCACCCTTGTTTTCGCAGTGAGCCTTCCATGACGTCCAGCTTCGATCCCCGCCACGTCCGCCGCGCGTTCTCGCGTGCCGCCGCCAGCTACGACGCCGCCGCCGCGCTGCAGCGCGAGGTGGAAAAACGCCTGCTGGAATCGCTGGACTACCTGGAAGATCGCCAGCCGCAGGTCGTGCTGGACGTGGGCAGCGGCACCGGCCACGCCACCGCGGCGATGAAGAAGCGCTGGCCCAAGGCGCAGGTGATCGCGCTGGACCTGGCCGAACCGATGCTGCGCGAGGCCAAGAAGCAGGCCGGCTGGTGGAAGCCGTTCACCCGCGTATGCGCCGATGCGCAGGCGCTGCCGTTGCTGGACCAGAGCGTGGATGTGATCTACAGCAACCTGTGCCTGCAGTGGGTCGAGGACCTGCCGGCGGTGTTTGCCGGGTTCCGCCGCGTGCTCAAGCCGGGTGGGCTGCTGCTGTGCTCCACCTTCGGCCCGGAGACGCTGATCGAACTGCGCGACGCCTTCAGCCAGGCCGACGCGGTGCCGCACGTGAGCCGCTTCGCGCCGATCGCGCAGTTCGGCGACGCGCTGATGATGGCCGGCTTCCGCGACCCGGTGCTGGACCGCGACCTGTTCACCCTCACCTACGACGACATGACCGCACTGATGCGCGAGCTGCAGGCCATCGGTGCCACCAACGCGCGCCATGACCGCCGCCACACGCTCACCGGCCGCGGCCGCTTCGCCGCCGCCCGCGCCGCCTACGAACCGCTGCGCCGCGAAGACGGCAAGCTGCCCAGCAGCTGGGAAGTGATCTACGCCCACGCCTGGGCGCCCGAAGCCGGCGCCCCGATCCGCGAACAGGGCCGCGACGTGGCCAGCGTGCCGGTATCGGCCATCCCGATCCGCCGCCGCACCCCCTGAAACCGCCCGGGGGGTAGAGCCGACCGTTGGTCGGCTGCACGTATACCGGCCCAGCGGTAGAGCCGACCGTTGGTCGGCTGCCCTTACGGCGGCCAGGTAATCCAGCCGACCAACGGTCGGCTCTACGCCGGAAACAGATCCCGGTGGAAGAAATAAATCTCCTGCACCAGGAATTTCCAGCTGGTGTGGAAGCTGCGGAAGCGCGTGCTCGGGGTGGAGGAGGCCAGCGCATCGATGCCCAGCTCGCGCGCCAGCCGCAGCGCGCGCGCCATGTGCAGCGGGTCGCTGACGATGATCACCCGGTGCAGCTTGCGCTGCTGCATCAACCGCCGCGCCTCGATCAAGTTCTGGCGGGTGGTGCGCGAGGCGGTCTCGATCAGGATCGCCTCGTCCGGAATCCCCTGCTTGAGCGCATAGCGGCGCGCCACCTGCGATTCGGAGAAGCGCGCGCCGGTACCGCCGTAGCCGCCGGTGAAAATCAGAAGCGGCGCATAGCCGGCCTCGTACAGATCCAGGCCATGGCGGATGCGTTCCTCAAACACCGGTGACGGCTTGGCGTCATACGCGGCCGCGCCCAGCACGATGATCGCGTCGGCCTTGGCCGCCTGGTCGCGCTCGCCCACCCACACGATCCATGCAGTGACGCCCAGCAGCCAGGCCACCAGCAGAATGCACAGCCGCCATACCCAGCCCAGCAGCCCGACCCCGGCACGGCGGCTCATGCGCGCGCCCACGGCAAGGCATCCAGGTCGACATTGCCGCCCGACAGCACCACGCCTACCCGCTGCCCGGCAAACCGCTCCGGGATGGCGAGGATGGCCGCCAGCGTGATCGCCGACGACGGTTCCACCACCTGCTTGAGCACCTGCCAGAGCAGGCGCATGGCCGCCACGGTGGCGGTATCGGCCACGGTGATGACCTCGGCCGCGCCGTGCAGCAGCGCGAAGTTCGGTGCGCCCAGGGTGGTGCGCAGGCCATCGCACAGCGTGTCCGGGGTGAAATCGATGCGGCGTTCGCCGGCCGCCAGCGAGCGCGCGGTATCGGCCGCGCCCTCCGGCTCGGCCAGCACCAGCCGGGTCTGCGGTGCCAGCGCCTGCAATGCCAGCCGCGTGCCCGATGCCAGCCCGCCGCCGCCCACCGGCACCACCAGCACGTCGAACGGTCCGTGGCTGCGCAGCAGCTCCAGCGCCGCCGTGCCCTGCCCGGCGATCACCCGCGGGTCGGCATAGGGGTGCACCAGGCTGGCGCCGGTCTCGGCCTGCACCTGCGCGCACATGGCTTCACGCGCGGCGATGCTGGCCTCGCAGCGCCACACGGTGGCGCCGTGCCGGGCGATGTTGGCCAGCTTGGCGCCCACCGCGCCCTGCGGCACCACCACGTTGCAGGCGATGCCGCGGGTACGCGCGGCCAGCGCCAACGCGGCACCGTGGTTGCCCGAGGAATGGGTGACCACCCCGTGCGCGGCCTGGTCCGGGTCCAGCGACCAGACAGCGTTGCAGGCCCCGCGGAACTTGAAGGCCCCGCCACGCTGCAGGTGCTCCCCCTTGAACAGCAGCGACGCCCCCGCCAACCCGTCCAGGGCGCGCGAGTGCAGCACCGGGGTCACGCTGGCATGCGGGGCAATGCGTGCGGCGGCCGCCAGCAGGTCGTCGACACAGGGCAAGGGTGAATCGCTCATGACGCAAGATTAACGTATGGCCCCGGTTCGCACCGCCCCGCCTGAACGTGACACGATGGCAATCATTCAGCGGATCGAGCCGGAGTTAAGGGGCGATTCAATGCGACGGGCCGAAGCTGGCCGCATACCCTCGGGGGAACCCATCATGAAAATGCGCCTGATGTTCGCCGGTGGCCTGCTGTTGGCCCTGTCCGGCTGCGCCACCTACGACTATGTCGGCGGTGGTGCCGGCAGCGGTTACTACCACGGCGCGCCGTCGGTGGAGTACCGCTATCCCTATGGGTACCCGTCCGGTTACGGCCCCGGCTACTACGGTGGCGGGTACTACGGCGGTGGCTATGGCTACGGCAACCCGTATTACCGCCCGTATCCGAACTATCGCCCCCCGCACAACCACCGCCCGCCGCCGCGTCCGGGCAACGGGGGCAATCCGCCGGTGCGGCCGGATCGCCCGGATCGCCCGCGCCCGTCGTACAACGGCGGCTCCCCGTGGCGGAACATGGATTCGGTGGGCGGTCGGCCGCCTCAGCAGCAGCGTCCGTCGCCGCCGCCGCAGGCACGCCCCTCCCAGGCGCCGCGCCCGGCCCAGCGGTCCAACGGTTCGCCGTGGCGGAACATGGACAATTTGAACCAGCGCACAGTTGAGCCCTGATCCATCTTGATTTTCACCACCCACCCGGTTCAATCTAGGCGGGTGGTGACGGCCTCGGTCGCAAAGTGACAAAAGCGACACCGCACGTCACATCCAGCTCTATGTCGATATCCGCCGGGATTCTCTGGATCCCCCCTGTTCCGGCCCTGTCGGATGTCGGCACCTACAACGCAGAAGGCCTCGCCATGGCGGGGCCTTCTGTTTTTGGATCGTGGCATGGGCGCAAAAAAACAGGGCCGGCAGTCCCCCGACTGCCGGCCCTTCTGCTTCCCCTGGTTGCGCATGGACCAGCCCCTGTTCCAATTCCGGTCCGTAACGCCACACGGCGCCTGCCAGCCTGGGTGCTATTGGGTTATCTGCAGAAAACGTGCCAACTTGAGGGTCGATTTCAGCGACAGCCACGATTGGCGCTAAAATCACCACCCACGCCCTGCTTCCAGGGCCGTTCCGGGCCCCCGTGCCCCCGAGCCCCATCGAAATGACCGACTCCTTCTACCGTTACGACGTCATCGTCATCGGCGGCGGCCACGCCGGCACCGAAGCTGCGCTGGCGGCTGCGCGCAGCGGCGCACGCACCTTGCTGCTGACCCACAACGTGGAAACCATCGGCGCGATGAGCTGCAACCCGGCCATCGGCGGGATCGGCAAGGGCCACCTGGTGAAGGAGATCGACGCCCTGGGCGGGGCCATGGCGCATGCCGCCGACCGCGCCGGCATCCAGTGGCGCACCCTCAATGCCTCCAAGGGCCCGGCCGTGCGCGCCACCCGCTGCCAGGCCGACCGCAACCTCTACCGCATGGCGATCCGCCAGATCGTGGAAGCCCAGCCGAACCTGACCGTGTTCCAGGCAGCGGTGGACGACCTGGTGATCGACGGCGACACCGTGCGCGGCGCGATCACCCAGACCGGGCTGACCTTCCACGCCCCGGCCGTGGTGCTCACCGCCGGCACCTTCCTGGCCGGCAAGATCCACGTGGGCCAGACCCAGTACGCCGCCGGCCGCATGGGCGACCCGCCGGCCACCACGCTGGCCGCGCGCCTGCGCGAGCGTCCGTTCGTGATCGACCGCCTGAAGACCGGCACGCCGCCGCGCATCGACGGCCGTTCGCTGGACTACCGCGTAATGGACGAGCAGCCCGGCGACGACCCGCGCCCGGTGATGTCCTTCCTCGGTGACCAGGCCGAACACCCGGCCCAGGTGAGCTGCTGGATCACCCACACCAGCGAGCGCACCCACGAGATCATCCGCAGCGCCCTGCACCGCTCGCCGCTGTACAGCGGCCAGATCGAAGGCATCGGCCCGCGTTACTGCCCGTCGATCGAAGACAAGGTGGTGCGCTTCGCCGAGAAGGCCAGCCACCAGATCTTCGTCGAGCCCGAAGGGCTGGACGTGGTGGAGATCTACCCCAACGGCATTTCCACCTCGCTGCCGTTCGACGTGCAGCTGGCGCTGGTGCGCAGCATCACCGGTTTCGAGAACGCACACATCACCCGCCCCGGCTACGCGATCGAGTACGACTTCTTCGACCCGCGCGGGCTCGACAACACCCTGCAGACCAAGAGCGTGTCCGGGCTGTTCTTCGCCGGCCAGATCAACGGCACCACCGGCTATGAAGAAGCCGCCGCGCAGGGCCTGCTGGCCGGCATCAACGCCGCCCGCCACGTGCGCGAACAGGCCGGCTGGTGCCCGCGCCGCGACGAGGCGTACCTGGGCGTGCTGGTCGACGACCTGATCACCCACGGCACCACCGAGCCGTACCGCATGTTCACCAGCCGCGCCGAATACCGCCTGCAGCTGCGCGAGGACAACGCCGACGTGCGCCTGACCGGCACCGGCCGCGAACTGGGCCTGGTGGATGACCACCGCTGGGCCGCGTTCCAGACCAAGCAGGAGGCGGTGGCCACGGAATCGGCGCGCCTGCGCGCGCTCTGGGCCACCCCCGGCAATGCACTGGGCCGCGAAGTGGAAGCCACGCTGGGCGTGGCGGTCAGCCGCGAAACCAACGTGCTGGACCTGATCAAGCGCCCCGAACTGGACTACGCCCAGCTCATGCAGGTGCCGTCACTGGGGCCGGCGGTGGCCGACCCGAAGGTGGCCGAGCAGGTGGAGATCGGCGTGAAGTACGCCGGCTACCTGGACCGCCAGCGCGACGAGATCGCGCGCCAGCAGCGCCACGAGAACACCGCCATCGCCAGCGACTTCGACTATGCCGGCGTGCGCGGCTTGTCGGCCGAAGTGCAGCAGAAGCTCGAGCGCGTGCGCCCGCAGACCATCGGCCAGGCCCAGCGCATCCCCGGCATGACCCCGGCGGCGATCTCGCTGCTGCTGGTGCACCTGGAACGCGCGCGCCGCATCCGCGCCGCATGACACACCACCCCGCCGCATAGCACGCCACCCCACGGCATAACACGCCACCCCACCGGGTAACGCGGCACCCCACCAGGTAGAGCCGACCGTTGGTCGGCTGCTCCAAATGCCGGTAGAGCCGACTTTTGGTCGGCTGCTCCAAATGCCGGTAGAGCCGACCGTTGGTCGGCTACACAGCAACGGTTGTCCGGCTGCTCCAGGTCCCGCGCAGCCGACCAACGGTCGGCTCTACCGGGTCCACGCGCAAGGCATTGCGGCTGGTGTCCAAATCCAGCCCGACCCTGTCCGAATGGCTACGCTCGCTGATCGTGTACCGGCAGGACGATGCGGCGGTGGCCGCGCTGCTGGATCGGGTAGAGCCGACCGTTGGTCGGCTGCCAGGAACCCGGCGGCGGATGCTGTGCAGCCGACCAACGGTCGGCTCTACCCCCGGGTGGGTGGGTGCCGTTGCGCATGGCGGGCGGCGGGCGCCCCCGCGTTATCATCAGGGGCCGGGACAACGCTGCAGGCGGCGTACCCGCCCCTGCCTTGCCGGAGTTTGCGCATGTCCCCGATCCGCCCCTACCTCGACAAGCGTCCCGTCCTTGGCGAGCGCTGCTACATCGACCCGGCCTGCACCATCATCGGTGACGTGGTACTGGGCGATGACGTGTCGGTCTGGCCGGGCACGGTGATCCGCGGCGACGTCAACCATGTCCGGATCGGCGCGCGGAGCAATATCCAGGACGGCACCATCATCCATGTCAGCCACCATAGCCCGTACAACCTGGAAGGCTTCCCGACGCTGATCGGCGAGGGTGTGACCGTGGGCCATGGCACCATCATCCATGCCTGCACCATCGGCGATTACAGCCTGATCGGCATGGGCGCGTGCATCCTCGACGGGGCACGGGTGGAGCAGCACGGCTTCGTCGGCGCCGGTGCCGTGGTGGGCCCGGGCAAAGTGGTGGGCGAAGGCGAACTGTGGGTGGGCAACCCGGCGCGCCTGGTGCGCACGCTGACCAGCAAGCAGATCGAATCGCTGCACTACTCGGCCGACCACTACGTGCGGCTCAAGGACACCTACCTGGGCTGATCACGCGCGGGACGGCCGCAACCGCCATCGCCCTGTCCGCAGCGCTGGGCATCGGCCCGGCCGCACGGTAAAGTCCACAGCCGACCAGGAAGCAGTCGAGAACCGCATGCCCCCGCTGGCAGCAGACCGGAGAGGATTCCGGCACATCGTTTCCGGCCCCGTGCGCGCATGAGCGCGACGATGCTGGACACCTACCGTGAAGTGATCACGCCCGAAGGCGTGCCGCTGCACCTGCCGGCCGCCGGTCCGGTGCCGCGCGCGCTGGCGTGGGCGATCGATTTCAGCATCCGCGTCGGCGCCTTGATGATGCTGAGCATTCCGCTGGCCTTCCTCGGCGAGTTCGGCCAGGGCCTCTACCTGGCGCTCATGTTCCTGCTGATGTGGGCCTACACCATCGTGCAGGAAGCGCTGTGGGGCCGCACCATCGGCAAGCGCGCGCTGGGCCTGCGCGTGGTCGCGCGCGACGGTGCGCCGATCGGCTGGATGGCGGCCATCACCCGCAACCTGCTGCGCACCGTGGACATGCTGCCATTCGCCTACGCGCTGGGCCTGCTGTCGAGCCTGTTCGATGCACACGGGCGTCGCCTGGGCGACCTGGTCGCCGGCACCGTGGTGATCCACGACAGCGCGCGCCCGGTGCTGGGCAGCGTGGCCATCGACACCGTGCTGGCGCCACCGCAACCGTTGCAGCCCGCCGAACAGGCCGCCGTGGTGGCCTTTGCCGAACGTGCCGCGCGGCTGAGCGCACCGCGCCAGCAGGAACTGGCCGGCATCGTTGCCCCGCTCAGCGGCGGCGGTGGCCAGGTGGGCGTGTTGCGCCTGTATGCAATGGCCAACTGGCTGCTGGGGCGCCGATGAGGCAGGAACAGTTCGTCGCCCGCTACCAGCACGAATGGCAGGCGCTGGAGCACTGGCTGGCCACGCGCGGCGACAACCCGCGCAGCGGGCGCGGGCAACCAGCGGCTGACGGGCTCAATGATGAGGACATTCCGCAGCACTACCGGCGCCTGTGCCAGCAGCTGGCGCTGGCGCGCCGGCGCGGCTACAGCCCGCAGCTGGTGGCACGCCTGCAGCTGCTGATGCAGCAGGGCCACCGCCTGCTCTACCGCACCCCACCGCCCCGCTGGCGGCGTGCGCTGGAATTCCTGTTCGCGGATTTTCCACAGCTGGTGCGCAGCCAGGCACGCAGCATGTGGGTGGCCACCGCGCTGTTCGTGGTGCCGCTGGTAGGCACCTTCGCACTGGTGCAGTGGTACCCGCAGTTCATCCACCTGCTGATGGACAACGCCCAGATCGCCGCGATGGAGCGCATGTACGATCCGGCCGCGCCGCACCTGGGGCGCGACAGCGGCACCGACTGGATGATGTTCGGCTACTACATCATGAACAACATCAGCATCGGCCTGCGCACTTTCGCCAGTGGCCTGCTGGCCGGTGTGGGCACGGTGCTGATCCTGCTGTTCAACGGGCTCACCATCGGCGCGGTGGCCGGCCATCTGCAGCACGTCGGACATGGCGATCCGTTCTGGCGCTTCGTGGTCGGGCATGGTGCGTTCGAACTGACCGCGATCGTGATCGCCGGGGGCGCCGGCCTGCAGCTGGGCATGAAGCTGCTGGCCCCGGGGCGCAGGCGGCGCATCGATGCATTGATCGAGGGCGGCGTGATCGGTGCGCGGCTGTGCCTGGGCGTGGCGGCGATGCTGTTGGTGGCCGCGTTCATCGAAGCGTTCTGGTCCTCGATCGCCGAGATACCCGCGTGGGGCAAGTTTGCCGTGGCCGCCCTGCTGTGGAGCGCGGTGTTCGCCTGGTTGTGGCGCGGCGGGCGTGGGAGCGGGCATGCGCATTGACCAGCTCGACGTGGTGCTGCGCGCACGCAGCGGCTGGGAAGCGGTGGAGCTGGGCACGGCGCTGGTGCGCCGGCATGCACGCGCGATCTGGACACCGATCGTGCTGCTGGGCCTGCCCGTCTTGGCGCTGGTCAACGCGCTGGCATGGTGGGCCGATGCATTCGGCTGGGCGTGGCTGCTGATGTGGTGGCTCAAGCCGGTGTTCGACCGGCTGGCCCTGTATGTCATCTCGCGCAGCATCTTCGGCGACGAGCCCACTGCCCTGCAGACCCTGCGCGCCCAGCGCCAGTGGGGCTGGGCCGGGTTCTGGGGCTACCTGGGCTGGCGCCGTTTCAGCCCGCTGCGCACGCTGCTGATGCCGGTGAACCTGCTGGAGGGCAACTCGCCCGAACACCGGGGTGTGCGCCGACGTGCGATCGCCAGTGGCGCGTTCGGGCACGCGCTGCTGCTGGCCGCCACCTGCATGGCCTTCGAACTGGTACTGGTGGCCGGCTGCATCGCGGCGGTGTTCCTGTTCGTACCGTTCGAGCTGCTGTCCGACTCGTGGCGCGCGGCGTGGGCCATGGTGCGCGACGACACCCCGGCCTGGGCCCTGCTCGGGCTCAACCTGGTGTTCTGGCTGTCGGCCACGTTGATCGGCCCGTTCTACACCGGCGCCGGCTTCGGGCTGTACTTGAACCGGCGCACCGAGATGGAGGCCTGGGACGTGGAGATCGCGTTCCGGCGCCTGCGCGACCGCCTGCAGCAGGCCGCACCGCTGCTCGTGCTTGCGCTGGTGCTGGCATGGCCGGGCACGCCGTTGCACGCCCAGCCGGCCGACGCCGGTGCGCCCTCGCTGGAGCAGCTGATGGGCGACGCCGAGGCAGAAGCAAGGAAGGACACGCACGACGCCGGGCGGCCCACGGCCACGTATGCCAACGACCCGGCCAATACTGCGGAAGGCATCTTCGGCAGCGATGACGTGGACACTGCCGGCTTCCGCCAGGCAGTGCAGCGCGCCTATGAGGATCCGTTGCAAAGCCCCACCCGCCAGGTCAGCCGCTGGGAACGTACCGACCAGGATCCTGCGGCGAAAGAAAAGAAGACACCGGACGCCAAGGACACCGACACGGCGCGCAGGCCCAAGGGGCCGCTGCTGCCGGCGCAGATCGCCGAGTGGATGCTGTGGGGGCTGGTCGGCGTCCTGCTGGTGATCCTGGCAGTCACCGCACCGCGCTGGCTGCGCTGGTTGCGCGGCGATGGCGCGCGGCGCCGTGCCACGGTGTCGGCGGTGGTCGAAGATGACATCACGGTGCCGCAGGAGGTCCCACCGGACGCGGCAGCGCGTGCACGCGCCCTGTGGCAACAGGGACGGCCACGCCAGGCCTTGGCACTGCTGTACCGCGCCAGTGTGGACTCGATGAGCGAACGGGCGCAGATGGCGCTGCCGCCCGGCGCCACCGAGGCGCAGTGCCTGCGCGTATCGCGGCGCATGCCCGATGCGGCCGACCGCAGCCTGTTCGCGCGTGTCGTGCGCGTGTGGCAGTACGCCGCCTATGCCGGACGACTGCCCGACGATGACGCCTTCGAGAGCCTGGCCAGCACCCTGCAGCAGCAGTTCCGGTGGCGCGGATGAGCGTGCGCCTGCGCTGGCTGTTGGTAGTGATGGGGCTGCTCGCGATCGGCGTGCCGTTGACGATCCTGTTCCTGCGCTCGCACGAGCGCATCACCGAAACCCAGCACCTGCCCCCGCAGGGCGAAGCCAGTTACAACCCCTTGTACGTGCTGGGACAGGCATTGCGCGCCGACGGCATCGAGGTGCATTCGCAGCCGCGCGTGGACCTGACCACGATGGCGCTGCAGCCGCACGACACCCTGGTGCTGCTGCAGGACAGCGCGCTGCTGCCCGCCCCCACCGCCAAGGCGCTGCTGGACTGGGTGGCACGCGGCGGCCACCTGCTGGTGCGCACGCCGCCGATCACCGGCGACGACCTGCTCGAGCGCAATGGCCCGTTGCTGGACGCACTGGGGGTGGACGGCATCGATATGGAGGCCGGCTGCCAGCCCTTCCACGTGCGCGATGACCCGCAGCACGTGGAGTTCTGCGGCGGCCGCCGCTTCAGCGTGGCACCGCCGCCGGGCATCACGCTTGCGCGCAGCTGGGGCGAGCAGGACGAAGACAGCGAGGCCTACGGGCTGGTGTTCGCCCGCCTGCAGCACGGCCAGGGCAGTGTGGACGTGCTGGCCGACATGGACTTCATGCAGGGCCGTGGCCGCCCTGCCCCGCCTGACGCCCCGGGTACCAGGCCGGGCGATTTCGTTGATGGCCTGCATGACAAGGCGCACCGCGACCTCACCCGCTACCTGCTGGCCCCGCGCTATGGCCAGGGCACGATGTGGCTGGCATACGGCTCGCGCCCGCCCTCGCTGTGGCACCGGATCTTCTACCAGGGCTGGCCGGTCTGGGTGCCGCTGCTGCTGGCCCTGCTGGCCTGGCTGTGGCAGCGCGCGCAGCGCATGGGCAGCCTGTTGCCGTCGCCGGCGATCGAGCGCCGCTCGCTACTGGAGCACGTGCGCGCCAGTGGCGAGCACCTGCTGCGATACGGCAAGGCCCCGTTGTTGTACGACGCGGTACGCCGTGCGTTCCTGGCACGGCTGCGACGGCGGGCACCGACGGCCGCCGCGCTCACCGGCGAGGCGCAGGTACAGGCCATCGCCACGTTGCTGCAGTGGCCCCACGGCCGCGTGCAGACCGCCCTGCACGTCCCCGCTTCGCAAGACCTCACCGCGCTGCGCGAGCGCATCCGCCTGCTGATCCAGATGAGAAACCTGCTATGACCGAGTCCGTCCAGCCGCCGCCGCTGTCCCCGCCCGACCCCAGCCCGGCCCCGGCCGCGCTGTCCGACCCCAGCCTGGTTGAACGCGTCGATGCCGTGCGCGACGCGGTCGGCCGCGCGTTCATCGGCCAACCGGAGGTCCTCGACCAGATCCTGATCGCGCTGCTGGCCGGTGGCCACGTGCTGATCGAAGGCGTGCCGGGGCTGGGCAAGACCCTGCTGGTGCGGGCACTGGCCCAGGCACTGGAGCTGGACTACGGCCGCGTGCAGTTCACGCCCGACCTGATGCCCAGCGACGTCAGCGGGCACGCGGTGTACGACCCCAAGTCGGAGAGCTTCAAGATCCGCCGCGGCCCGGTGTTCACCAACCTGCTGCTGGCCGATGAAATCAACCGTGCCCCGGCCAAGACCCAGTCGGCGCTGCTGGAAGTGATGCAGGAAGGCCAGGTCACCATCGAAGGCAGGGCGTTCGCGCTGACCCCGCCGTTCCTGGCGCTGGCCACGCAGAACCCGGTGGAGCAGGAAGGCACCTACCCGCTGCCCGAAGCGCAGCTGGACCGTTTCCTGCTCAAGGTGCTGATCGACTACCCGCAGCTGGAAGACGAAAAGCGCATGGTGGATGCGATCACCACCGGCCGCAGTGCGGCCGACTTCGACCTGTCGCAGGTGCCGCGCGTGCTCACCGCCGCCGAGGTGGTGGCCCTGCAGCAGGCCACCGCCGCGATCACCGTGGACCCCGAAGTGATCGACTACGCGGTGCGGATCGTGGCCGCCACGCGCCAGTGGCCGGGCATCGCGCTGGGCGCGGGCCCGCGCGGCAGCATTGCGCTGGTCCGTGCCGCGCGCGCGCAGGCGGTGCTGGCCGGCCGCGATTTCGTCACCCCCGATGACGTGCGCGACATCGCCAAGCCGGCGCTGCGCCACCGCATCGCGCTGGCCCCGGAACTGCAGATCGAAGGGCAAAGTGCCGACGACGCGCTTGAAGCGTTGCTGGCCAAGGTGGAAGCACCGCGCAAATGAGGTCCCGCCCCGCCATTGACGCCTGGAAGCTGCGCCGATGAGGCCAGCGCCCTTGCTGCTGGTGTTGCTGCTGGCCTGGAGCCTGCTGGGGCTGCCGGTGGCGTTCGGGCTGTGGCCGCGCTGGAGCTGGGCCGCCGCCGGCGGCGCGATCGCGCTGCTGGCGCTGGTGGACCTGCTGCGGCTGTGGCGGCAGCCCTCGCCCAGCATCCAGCGTGACATGCCCGAGGCGCTGGCGCTGAACGTGGCGCGGCCGGTCACGCTGCGGCTGGAATCGAGCCTGCACCAGCGCGTGGAGGTGTTCGACCTGGCACCGGGCCAATGGACACTGCAGGGCCTGCCGCGCCGGCTCACGCTCAAGCCGATGGTGGCCAGCAGTTTCCAGTACACGGTGACCCCCACCGCGCGCGGCCGTTTCGAACTGGACGGTGTGCACCTGCGCGTGCAGGCGCCGTGGCGGTTGTGGTGGCAGCGGCGTACGTTGCCGCCGGCGTTGAGCGTGCGCGTGTACCCCAACTTCGCCCCGCTCACCCGCTTTGCGTTGTTCAGTGCCGAACAGGCCTCGCGGCTGGTCGGCGCGCACCTGAAGCGTCGCCGTGGCGAAGGCACCGATTTCCACCAGATGCGCGAGTACCGCATCGGTGACAGCCTGCGCCAGATCGACTGGAAGGCGACGTCGCGCGCGCGCAAGCTGATTTCGCGCGAGTACCAGGACGAAAAGAACCAGCAGCTGATGCTGATGATCGACACCGGCCGGCGCATGATGGCCAGCGAAGGCGGGCTGTCGCACTTCGACCACGTGCTCAACGCATCGCTGGTGGTGTCCTACCTGGCGCTGCGCCAGGGCGACGGCGTGGGCCTGTTTGCCAGTGGCGGCGACAGCCGCTGGGTGGCACCGCAGCGCGGCATGGGCGCCATCGATGCCCTGCTGCGCGCCAGCTACGACCTGCAGGCGCGACCGGTCGCCACCGATTACCTGGCCGCCGCCACCGAACTCACCCTGCGCCAACGGCGGCGTTCACTGGTGATGCTGGTCACCAACGTGCGCGACGAAGACATCGAAGACCTGCTCGCCGCGGTGCGCCTGCTGCAGCGCCAGCACCTGGTATGCGTGGCCAGCCTGCGCGAACGCGAGCTGGACGACGCGCTGGACCAGGACGTGGAGACGCTGCAGGACGCCACCCAGGCCGGTGCGATCGCGCGTTACCTGCAGCAGCGCAGCGACGCGCATGAGGCCCTGCGCAGCCATCGGGTGATGGTGCTGGACGTCACCGCCGATGCGTTGCCGGGCGCGCTGGTGGAGCGCTATCTGGCGGTCAAGCGCGACGGGCTGCTGTAACCCACGCGTACCGACCAACGGTCGGTACCTACCGGGTGGAACATCGATCCGGGGCCCGCACCACCGTACCCCGGTGGACCACGACCGTTGGTCGTGGCGCACGGTGCGTCGGCGCGCATGCATGTACCGACCAACGGTCGGTACCTACCGGGTGAAACATCGATCCGGCGCCCGCACCACCGCACCCCGGTAGGCCACGACCGTTGGTCGTGGCTCACGGTGCGTCGGCGCGCATGCATGTACCGACCAACGGTCGGTACCTACCGGTGAACGATCGATCCTGCGTCAGCTCCACCGCACCCCGGTAGGCCACGACCGTTGGTCGTGGCGCACGGTACATCGGCGCGGATGCATGTACCGACCAACGGTCGGTACCTACCGGGCATCGGTCAGACGTAGATACGCGTCGGCGCTTCGTCGATGATCGCGTGCGGCACGAACCGCGCGCTGTCGCGGGTGATGCGGCTGTTGTCTTCGCGGATGCCCAGGCCGCAGGCCTGGTCGCCCACTACCCAGCTGCCCACCAGCGGGTAACCGCCGTCGAACGCGGTGAGCGGGTGCGCGGCCTGGCGGATCGCCGGGCCGGTGTACGGGCCTTCGCTCTCCTGCCAGCTGCCATCGGCCAGGTGCATGGCCACGTTGGCGCCTTCGCGCGAGAACAGCGGCTTGCGTACCCAGCCACGCGGCAGCGCGCTGCCATCGTCGAACTCGGCCGGCAGCAGGTTGGGATGGCCGCGGTGGCGCTGCCACAACAACGGCAGCACGCCCTTGTTGCTCAGAATCGCCTTCCACGCCGGTTCCAGCAGCTGCACGCCCGACCCGGGCAAGGCCTGGCCGAACGACTCGATCATCAGGTCTTCCAGCGGGTACAGCTTGAACAGGCTGCCAATGACGGTGTCATCCATCGCGGTGAAGCGACCGTCTTCGGACAACCCGATGTCTTCGATCGCGATCGCCTCGCCCCGCAGGCGGGCCTGGGCCGCGCAATCGCGCAGATAGGCCACCGTGCCCTGGTCTTCCTCCGAGCTGCCCACCGCGCTGAAGTACAGCGGCGGCGGCAACTGCGCGGCCAGCTGTGCGAAGCGGTCCACCAATGCTTCGTGGATCGCGTTGAACTGGTCGGCGTGGGGCGGCAGGCGGTTCTGGTTGCGCTGGTCTTCCAGCCACTGCCACTGGAAGAACGAGGCCTCGAACAGCGACGTGGGCGTGTCGTAATTGAGTTCGTACAGCTTGGCCGGACCCGTGCCGTCGTAGGCAAAGTCCAGGCGGCCATACAGGTGCGGCTCGCCACGGCGCCAGCTGTCGGCGATCCAGTCGCGGAACGCCGGCGGAATGGCCAACTGGTCCATCAGCTGTTCGCTGCCCACCACCTCGTCCACCAACCCCATTGCCATGGCGTGCAGCTCGGCGCTGGGGTCTTCGATGTCCTGTTCGATCTGGCGCAGGGTGAAGGCGTAATACGCGGTTTCATCCCAGTACGGCAGGCCGTCGATGGTGTGGAAGCGGAAGCCGGATTCCTCGGCCCGGGCGCGCCACTGGCTGCGCTCGGCAATACGGACACGCTGCATCGATCAGCCGCCGACGCTGCTGCGGCCGCTGCTGGTGCTGCCGAAGCCACCGCGGCTGGCGGTCACGGCGCGGTTGGGGGTGGCGTTGACCGGTGCCAGGCCGGCCTTGCCGGCGCCGATGCCGCTGGCGGTGTTCAACCCGCCGCTGCCACCCGGGGCCGGGCGTGCCCAGCCCTTGGCCTTGTCCTGGTAGGCCGGGCTGGCCGCCGGGGCCTGGGCCAGGCCGGCGCCACGGTTGCCAAGCATCTGCGACATGAAGAAGCCCATCATCATCGGGCCGATGAACGAGTGGCCGGTGGAGGTCTTCTGTTCCACGCACTGCTCGGCGTTGTACTCGGCTTCGCATTCGGCGCGCGAGGCGTACTTGGGCGCCGCATCGGCCGACTGCTTCTTCGCTTCGGCAAAGGCGGTGCGGCAGCTGGACGGGTCACCGGTGGCTTCGGTACAGGCTTCCACCGAGGTGTACAGCCCTTCCTGCGCCTGGACGCCGGCGTCCTTCTGGCAGGCGGTGAACAGCAGCGGTGCGGCGCTCATCAACAGCAGCGCGGTGGTCCTGGAACGTTTCATGGCGTCATGCCCCCTTGTACGGTTATCGATTCAATCATGCCTCATCGGGCCGAACAACCAAAACCGGCAAAGCCGGGAAGATGAATGGCATTTCAGAAATCCGTAGCGCCACACGGCCGGCCATCGCTGCGGGCGGCGGGCGCTTGGTTGCAAACGCAACCGGAATTTTTGGGCAGAATCGAGGTGAAACGCGCCCCCACGGCCCGCCAGATCCTGCCAGCCCCCATGCCTGAATACCGCTCCCGCACCTCCACCGCCGGCCGCAACATGGCCGGCGCCCGCGCCCTGTGGCGCGCCACCGGCATGACCGATGGCGACTTCCACAAGCCGATCATCGCCATCGCCAACTCCTTCACCCAGTTCGTGCCCGGCCACGTGCACCTCAAGGACCTGGGGCAGCTGGTGGCGCGCGAGATCGAGCAGGTGGGCGGCGTGGCCAAGGAGTTCAACACCATCGCGGTGGATGACGGCATTGCCATGGGCCACGACGGCATGCTGTATTCGCTGCCGAGCCGCGAGATCATCGCCGACTCGGTGGAGTACATGGTCAACGCGCACTGCGCCGATGCGCTGGTGTGCATTTCCAACTGCGACAAGATCACCCCCGGCATGCTGATGGCCGCGTTGCGCCTGAACATCCCGGTGGTGTTCGTGTCCGGCGGCCCGATGGAAGCCGGCAAGACCCGCTTGTCCGAGCACAAGCTGGACCTGGTGGACGCGATGGTGATTGCCGCCGACGAAAGCGCCAGCGACGAGAAGGTCGCCGAGTACGAGCGCAGCGCCTGCCCCACCTGCGGGTCGTGTTCGGGCATGTTCACCGCCAACTCGATGAACTGCCTGACCGAAGCACTGGGGCTGTCGCTGCCGGGCAACGGCTCCACCCTGGCCACCCACGCCGACCGCGAGCAGCTGTTCCGTCGTGCCGGGCGCCTGATCGTGGAGCTGTGCCATCGCTGGTACGGCGGCGAAGACGCCAACGCCCTGCCGCGCACCATCGCCAGCGTGGCCGCGTTCGAGAACGCGATGACCCTGGACATCGCCATGGGCGGCTCCACCAACACCATCCTGCATCTGCTGGCGGCCGCGCAGGAAGCGGAGGTCGACTTCGACCTGCATGCCATCGACGCGCTGTCGCGGCGCGTGCCGCAGCTGTGCAAGGTGGCCCCGAACACGCCGAAATACCACATGGAAGACGTGCACCGCGCCGGCGGCGTGTACGGCATCCTGGGCGAACTGGCGCGCGGTGGGCTGCTGCATACCGACGTGCCCACCGTGCACAGCCGCAGTCTGGCCGACGCGATCGCGCGCTGGGATGTGGCCGTGAGCGACGATGAAAAGGTGCACGACTTCTTCCGCGCCGGTCCGGCAGGCATTCCCACCCAGGTGGCCTTCAGCCAGGCCACGCGCTGGGCCACGCTGGACGTGGACCGCGCCGACGGCTGCATCCGCAGCGTCGCCCACGCCTACTCGGCCGAAGGCGGGCTGGCCGTGCTGCGCGGCAACCTGGCCGTGGACGGGTGCGTGGTCAAGACCGCCGGCGTGGATGAGTCCATCCACGTCTTCGAAGGGCGCGCACGCGTGTTCGAAAGCCAGGACGCGGCGGTGGCCGGCATTCTCGCCGATCAGGTGGTGGCCGGCGACGTGGTGGTAATCCGCTATGAAGGTCCGAAGGGCGGCCCGGGCATGCAGGAAATGCTGTACCCGACCAGTTACCTCAAATCCAAGGGCCTGGGCAAGCAGTGCGCACTGCTCACCGACGGGCGCTTTTCCGGCGGCACCTCCGGGCTGTCGATCGGCCACGCCTCGCCCGAAGCCGCCGCCGGCGGGGTGATCGGGCTGGTGCAGGAAGGCGACCGCATCCGCATCGACATCCCCGCGCGCCGCATCGACCTGCTGGTGGATGACGCCACGCTGGCCGCGCGCCGCAGCGAGCAGGATGCGCTGGGCTGGACACCGCGCGAGGCGCGCCCGCGCAAGGTCACCGGCGCGCTGAAGGCGTACGCGCTGCTGGCGACGAGTGCGGACAAGGGCGCGGTGCGCGATTTGTCGAAGCTGTAACGGCATTTATCGCACACCCCGGCAGACAAACAAGTGCTGCCGGGCAGAGCCCGGCACTACGGGTGTGCGAGAGCCGGCCAGCGGCCGGCACTACCGAACCCGGCGGCATGGCCAACGGTGACCGCGGCCCATGCGTGAACGGCGCGCAGCCTTCATACTGGGCGTCCTTCACACATGGACGTGACGATGCGGCTGAATCATTGCCTGGTGTTTCTTGCGCTGTCCTGCGCTTCCGGCCCGCTGCTGGCGGCCGAATGCGCCCTGGCCAACCGCGACGCGGTGCTGGCCCTGCCCCTGCAGGTGTTCGACGGTGATCCGGATGCGGGCTGGCGGCCGCTGGCCGACCGGCCCGGGTGCGTGCTGGAAACCGCCGAGCTCATCGCCGACTACCGGCGCCAGCAGCCCGCCGCGGCGGGGGATCCCCCCCTGGTCTGGTGCGAGGCGCAGCTGCGCGCACTGGGCGGGGAACGCGACCCGGCCAGCGCGCTGATGCGCACCACCTACAAACCGAAACACGCCGATGTGGGCGGCTGGAATGCGTATGTGGACGCCACCATTGCCTTCCTGGACGACGACCTGCCGGCGTTGAAGCAGGCACGTGCGCGATTGGCCGCGCTACCGCCGCCACCGGGCCGGGTGGTCCGCGACGGCAAGGTGCAGGTGGAGGCCGAGCAGGTGCCGTGGCCCCCGCGGCTGCACGTGGTGGATGCGTTGGTGCGGTGCATGTACCAGCCGTATGCGTTGGCGTATGAGGCGTGTCCGGCGGCGTCGGAGTAAGGGGCGGCTTGACCCGACCCGCGCTGCTGGCAAACACTTCGGTGATGGTTCTGCACAGGGAGGTGACGATGCGCGCTGTTCGCTGTCTGCTTGCACTGGCCGTTTCGCTGGCTGCGCTTCCCGCCCTTGCCGAGAATTGCGTGGTTGATCGCACCGCGCTGCTGGCGCTGTCGCCGGATCAGTTCGACCAGGACCTGGCCGGCGGCTGGCGTCCGATGGCGGAGAAACCGGCCTGCCAGCTGGCCGCCGCGGACCTTATCGCGGCCTACCGTACGCAGCCCAAGGCTGCGGGCAATACCACGTTGATCTGGCACGAAGCGCAGGTGCGCGCGGAGGCCCGGCAGGATGCGCAGGCCGTGGCGCTGATGCGCCAGACCTACAAGCCCGCCCCCGATGCCGGGGGCTGGAATCCCTACGTGGATGCCAGCATCGCGCTGATCGAGAAGAACAAGCCTTCACTGCTTTCGGCCCGCGCGGCGTTGGCAGCCGTGCCGGTCCCCCCGGAGGCGAACGTCAAGGACGGGTTCTTTTCGTTCACCCTGCCCAGCGGCGAAACGATGAAGGTGGCCTGGCCGCCGAACCTCGACGTGGTGGATGCCTTTGTCCGCTGCTTCGGCAAGCCCTACCGCGATGCCTACGGGATGGCCTGCCGCACCCCCGGCGGGTAACGGCGGGGTGTGCGGATGGGTCAGGCCGTGCAGCCACGCATGACGTGGCTCTACCGGTTTCCTAGCCGATCACCCGCTTGAACGGCGGCAACGCGTCGATGATGCGTTTGCCGTAGCGGCGGGTCAGCAGGCGCGAGTCGAGGATGATCACGCGGCCGGTGTCGGTGGACGTGCGGATCAGGCGGCCGGAGAACTGGGTCAGCGTGCGCAGCGCGTGCGGGATCGCGATCAGGTTGAAGGCATTGAGGCCGCGGCTTTCGAACCACTCGCTCAGCGTGGAGGTCTGCGGGTCGGTGGGCACCGCGAACGGTACCTGGGTGATCACTACCGTGGTGCAGGCCTCGCCGGGCAGGTCCAGACCTTCGCCGAACGAATTCAGGCCGAACAGCACCGAGCCCTCGCCGGCAGCGGTGCGCCGCAGGTGTTCGTCGATCATCTTCCGCTTGGCGCCCTCGCCCTGCACCAGCATCAGCTTGCGCTGCGCGGCGGGCATCAGCTCGGCCACCTTTTCCATCTTCCAGCGCGAGGTGAACAGCACGATGCTGCCCTTGCCCCAATCCAGTTCCTTGACCAGGTACTTGGCCACTTCCTTGGGATGGCGCTCGCGGTCGTCCGGGGTGACCGGGAACGCGGGCACGATCAGCTGGGCCTGGTTGGGCAGGTCGAAGGGCGAGGCCAGCGACACCATCTCGGCTTCGGCCGGAATGCCGTTGTCGATCGCCAGCGACTGGAAATCGCCGCCGCCGGTGAGCGTGGCCGAGGTCATCACCACCGAATCCACTTCGTCCCACAGCAGCTTGCGCAGGACGTGCGCGGCCGACACCGGCGACCCGTGCAGGATCAGGTCGCCATCGCGCGACAGGGTGATCCAGCGCGCCATCGGCGGTTGGCCTTCCTTGTCTTCGCGGCGCCAGGCCGTCCACAGGTTGTGCTGCTGCTCGATCATCTCCAGCGCCATGCCCAGGTTGCGCTGAAGGCGTTCGCGGGCGGCATCCTCGGGCTTGCCCTTGGCCACCTGGGCCAGCGCGGCATGGGCCCAGTTGAACAGGCTGCGGGTGTCGTCGGCGATGGCCTCGATGTCGGCCATCCAGATCTCCGGCAGGCGGCCGTTCGGGGCGCGCCACATCGGCTCCTGGGCGGCCGGGTCCGGGCGCCAGCTGCGGTCGATGACGTCGCGGAACGCCTTGAGCTGTTTGCTGACCTTGGCCGCCGCTTCGATGGCCTCGTTGGGCAGCAGGTTGCCCAGCTTGTCCTTGTCCACCGCGCGGTAGGAGGCGGCGATCAGCACCTGCAGGCGGCCGGTGCGCTTGGCCATCTCGTCCAGGGCCAGGCTGGCCGCGCCCTGGTCGATGGCCACGCTGCCGATATGGTGGCCTTCGTCGAGTACCAGCAGCATGTCCGAGGGCGGGGCGATCAGCGGCTGGCCGTTGTCGCTCTCACCGATGGACAGCGCCGACAACAACAGCGCGTGGTTGGTGACCACGATCTGCGCCTCGCGCACGGTGTTGCGTGAGCGCAGCACCGCGCACTGCGCCGAATAAGCGCACTTGCGCCCGGCACAGCCGGACGCCGGGGTGGTGATGCGCGAGCGCAGCGTGTTGCTGATGGTCTCCGGGGCGTTGTCGAGGTCGCCATTCCAGCGCCCTTCCAGGAAGTCCTTGCTCAGCTTCTGCGCCAGGTCCATCTCGATCGGCGCCAACGGCCGGTCGAACAGCGGTTGCTCGTCCTCGAACATGCCCTCCTGGGCGCCATCGCCATGTGCTTCGGCGGCATTGCGCGTGCACAGGTAGCGGGTGCGGCCCTTGGCCAGGGCCACCGTGGCCTCGATGCCGGTGGCCTTGAGGAAGTTGGGGATGTCGCGCTCGAACAACTGCGACTGCAGGGCCACCGTACCGGTGCTGATCACCAGCTTCTTTTTGGTGGCCAGTGCGATCGGCACGCCAGCGGTGAGGTAGCCCAGCGACTTGCCCACGCCGGTAGGGGCTTCGACCACACCAACGCCGCCGCTGTGCGACAGCGCACGCGAGACCACGCCGATCATCTGGCTCTGCGAACGCCGGGTGCTGAAGCCGGGGGTGTTGGCCTGCAGCTTGGCGTAGGCATCGCGGATGGCGGCCTTCATGTCGTCGTTCAGCGCACGCGGGGCTTCAACTTTTTCGGTCACGCCAAGAGCTACCTGCCTGGATCACGGCGGGTATTTTCTCACGAGCGGAGGGTCGGGACCGGCGCGGATTTCCGCGCCGGTTCAGATCCGGGATGCAGGTCCGGTGTTCACACCCGCTGGCGCACGTTCCGGCGCGGTGGTCAGCCGGCGGCCGCCACGTTGCGGGCGCGCAGCGTGCGGGTCAGCGCCCACACCAGCAGCACCACGCCCAGCGCCTCGAGCAGGCCCAGCACGAAATGGCCCACGCCCAGCCACATCGACAGGCTGCGGATCGACTCGTAGTTGCCCTGCTGCACCAGCCAGATCGGCACCAGGTTCAACACCAGCCCGGCCACGGTGGCCACGGCCAGCAGGATCAGCGACCACAACGCCACGTTACGCACGGTGGTGCGCGGGGTATCGATCACCCACACCACCGAGATGGCCAATGCAATCAGGATCGGCAGGCGCGTGGCGGTCATGCCCAGCACGGAAATCAGCAGCTCCATGTTCATCGGCTCAGTCCTCGCCCGCCAACGCGTGCTCGGCGCGCAGTTCGGCGTACACCGGGTCGGTCTGCGGGCGCACCGCATGCCATTGCAGGAAGCTCTCGGCGGCCTGCTCGACCAGCATGCCCAGCCCGTCCACCACATTGCGGCAGCCGGCCGACCGCGCCCACGCGGTGAAGCCGATGGCGGCCTCGCCGTAGTTGAGGTCCACCGCGGTGGTCATGCTGTTGACCAGCCCCAGCGGCAGGGTGAATTCGTTGGCGCGGTCGCGCCCGGCCGAGGTGGCGTTGATGATCAGTTCGAAGTCGCCCAGCTCGCGGATGTCTTCCCAGTACCGGGTGATGGCGCGGCCGGGTTCGCCCATGGCGTCGATCAGCGCATCGGCGCGTTCGGGGGTGCGGTTGACCACCACCAGCTCCAGGATGCCGGCATCCAGCAGCGCCGGGGCGACGCTGCGTGCCGATCCGCCCGCGCCGATCAGCAGGGTGCGGCGGCCGCGCAGGTCCAGACCGTGGCGGTCGGTGAGGTCGCGCACCAGGCCGATGCCATCGGTGGTGTCGCCATGCCAGCGGTCGCCCTTGCGCAGCAGCGTGTTGACCGCGCCCGCCCGGCGCGCGCGCGAGGTCAGCGTGGTGCACAGCGCGAAGGCGGCCTCCTTGTGCGGGGCAGTGATGTTGGCGCCCACGCCGCCTTCGGCCGCGAAGGCCTCCAGGGCGGCGGCGAATGCGTCCGGGCTGGTCTCGATGGCGCGGTAGTCCAGCGCGATGCCTTCCTGGCGGCCGAACGCGTCGTGGATGCGCGGCGACTGCGAGTGCGCGATGGGCTGGCCAAATACGGCGTAACGATCGGCGGTCATGGGTGTGTCTGCTCCGGGCCTAGAATGGAACGCAAACCCCCAACGGAAGCGGCTATGCGCACTCCATTGTCACTGCTCGCGCTGTGCGCCAGTTTACTCTCCACGCCGCAGGCCATGGCGCTTTCCGAATTCGGCATCGAGGGCATGGGCGTGGTGTCGACCAAGGCCAACGAGGCCCAGGCCACCATCGCGCCGGACGGCCAGCGCATCGTGTGGGCCTCCGACCGCGCCGGCGGTGCCGGCGGCTGGGACCTGTGGCAGGCGGTCCTGCGCGACGGACGCTGGCAGGACCCCACGCCGCTGGCGTTCAACACCGGCAGCGATGACACCGACCCGTACTTCAGCCACGACGGGCGCTGGCTGTACTTCGCCTCCGACCGCAGCGGCGGGCGCGGCGGGTTCGACCTGTACAGCGTGGCGGTGCATGGCGACGGCAGCTTCGGGCCGGTGATGGCGCTGCCGGTGACGATCAACACCGCCGCCGACGAGCGCCGCCCGGCACTGCGCCCGGATGGCCAGGCGCTGCTGTTCGCGCGCAATGGCACGGGCACCCACGGCGGCTTCGACCTGTACCTGGCCACCGTGCAGGACAAGGGGTTTGGCACCGTGGCCACACTGCCGGCCCCGCTCAACAGTGGCGCCGACGAGCTGGGCGGCGCATGGCTGGGCAACGATGGCGCGCTGGCCCTCACCCGGGTCAGCGGCGGGCATGCGCAGGTGTGGGTAGTGGGCTGCGACTACCGCCAGCCGTCCACGCCGCTGGTGCTGTCGTTCAACACGGCCGACGGCCAGACCGGCGCGCCGGTGGTGGATGCCGCCAAGCCGACCGAGCTGGTCGTGGCGGGCATGGCCCGCGCACCGCGCGCGGGCGGGCTGGACCTGTACCGGATGAAGGCACCGGCCGCGCCGGGCGGTGCGTGCCGCTGAGGAGAATCGATGCGATCAGCGCGACGCCAGCAACGCGGCGCGCTGCCGTTCGTACTCCGCTTCGCTGATGTCGCCGTGGTCCTTGCGCTGGTTCAACGCAGCCAGTTGCGCCTGCAGTTCAGGCGACAGCTGCGCCTCACGCGCCACCCGGGCGGCGGCGGACGGCTGTTCCGGCGGGCGCTTGGCCGCGCGCAGCACGCCGCGGATGACCAGCCCGATCACCGCCGCGAACACCACCACCCCGGTGCCCCAGGTCACCCATTGGACCCATCCCATCGTCTGCATCGTCATCGTCCTGTCGGCGTAGTGGCGCGTATTGTCAGCGTTCGCGCAGCCAACGCGCCACCTGCGGGGCGAAATAGGTCAGCACGCCATCGGCACCGGCGCGCTTGAAACCGATCAGCGACTCCAGCACGCAGGCGCGCTCGTCCAGCCAGCCGTTGGCGAAGGCGGCCTTCATCATCGCGTACTCGCCACTGACCTGGTAGGCGAAGGTCGGCACGCCGAACTGCTGCTTCACCCGGCGCACCAGGTCCAGGTACGGCATGCCCGGCTTGACCATCACCATGTCCGCGCCCTCTTCCAGGTCCAGCGCGATTTCGCGCATGGCCTCGTCGCCGTTGGCCGGGTCCATCTGGTAGGTCTTCTTGTCGGCCTTGCCCAGGCTGGTCGAGCTGCCCACCGCATCGCGGAACGGGCCGTAGAACGCCGAGGCGTACTTGGCCGAGTAGGCCATGATGCGCACGTTGACGTGGTCATCGGCATCCAGCGCGCGGCGGATGGCGCCAATGCGACCGTCCATCATGTCCGACGGCGAAATGATGTCCACGCCGGCGGCGGCGTGCGACAGCGACTGCTTCACCAGCGCGGCGACGGTGATGTCGTTGAGCACGTAGCCCTTGTCGTCGATGATGCCGTCCTGGCCGTGGGTGGTGTACGGGTCCAACGCCACGTCGGTCATCACCCCCAGCTCGGGGAAGCGCGACTTCAGCGCGCGGATGGCGCGCTGCGCCAGGCCGTTCTCGTCCCACGCGGCGGCCGCGTCGAGCGACTTGCCGGACGGGTCGATCACCGGGAACAGGTCGATCACCGGGATGCCCAGCTCCAGCGCTTCTTCGGCCACCTTGAGCAGTTCGTCGATGGACAGGCGCTCCACGCCGGGCATCGACGCCACCGGCGCGCGGCCGGCCAGCTCATGCACGAACACCGGGTAGATCAGGTCGTCGGTGGTAAGCGTGTTTTCGCGCATCAGGCGGCGCGAGAACTCGTCGTGGCGCATGCGGCGGGGGCGATAGTCGGGGTGGGCCATGGGGATGCTCCGTAACGGTATTCGGGGGGCGCGGCAGGATTACTGCAGCAGGTAACGATGCGGTTGCAGCGGCGCGGGCAGCGGGTCCACGCCAAGGCTGTCGAGCAGGTCGATTTCGATGGTGCGCACCAGCGCGTCCAGCGGCAGGTCGTTGGGCTCCAGCCCGAACGGCTCTTCCATTTCCTCGCCCAACTGGTCCAGCCCGAAGAAAGCGTAGGCCAGCACCGCCGACACCACCGGGGTGGCCCAGCCCAGCGAACTGGCCAGGCCGAACGGCAGCAGCACGCAGAACATCCATGCGCAGCGGTGCAGCAGCAGGGTGTAGGCGAACGGCAGCGGGGTGGACAGGATCCGCTCGCAGCCGGCCTGGATGCTGGACATCGCGTGCAGGCGGGTTTCGAACTGGGCGTACAGGATCGGGTCGAGGCGGCCGGCACGCAGCGGCTCGGCCAGGTCGGCGGCAATCATCGCCAGCAGCGGGTCGGGTGCGTTGAGGCGCGCGCCCAAGCGGGCGTGGTCGTCCTCGGCCACCCAGGGCAGCGCGGCCAGCGCGGCGTCGCGTCCGCGCAGCTTGGCCGCCAGCCCATGGGCAAACCCGATCCCGAGCCGGCAGATGCGGTCGCGGCGCGGCGCGTCATCGGCCAGCAGGGCGCTGCACAGCCGGGCCAGGCTGCGCGATTCGTAGACCAGCTGGCCCCACAGCTTGCGGCCTTCCCACCAGCGCTCGAAGCAGGCGTTGTTGCGGAAGCTCAGGAAGATCGACAGCACCAGGCCGAGCAGGGTGAACGGCGCGACCGAGACGCGCTCGATGCCCGGCGGATGCCAGACCTCGGCGAAGGCGGCCACGGCAATGGCCAGCAACAGGATCGCCAGCACCTTGGGCGCCACCGCTGGAACGATGGAGCCGCGCAGGATGTACAGCAATTGCCAGCCGTGGGGGCGGGGACGAATGATCATCGAATGCGGACATGGCGCCTGGACAGGCGTGGGCCAGTGGCGCAAACGCCCCGGCAGCCGCTGATTGTACGCCCGTGCATGCGGACGCCCGCCCGCTGCGACCGATGGTCGCAGCCCGGACCGCGGACGCCGGGTGGGCTCAGATGATGCCGCCGCCCAATCCCAGGCGGACGATGCCCACCACCACCACGATGCCGTTCAGCACCAGCCCGGCCCAGGCCCGGCCCCGCTTGGTCGGATGGGTGAACAGGATGCCCAGTGCGGCAATGACCGCGCCGACCGCCGCGAACGGGATCAGGAACCAGTTGCCCCAGCCCAGCAGCGGGATCAGGGCCAGCACCATCCACAGCAGGGCCAGGATGCCCCACAACAGACTGATCAATCCCATGCCAGGCTCCTTGAATGACGGTGGCGCCACCATAGCCCAGATCCGGGCCGACGGCGCCGAACCTGACGCGTTCATCGGCGCATCCGTGCCGGCCATCGCCGCGGTGTCATGGCGATCACCTGCCCGGTGCTAGCGTAGGTCCCAGGACGTTGGCACCGATTCAGTAGCCAGCGTCGATGATCGCGCCACGGGCCACAGGTCCCTACCGAACAGGGGTGATGCATGAACATTCGAACGATTGCCGTACTCGGCGTGCTGGCCGTGGCCGGCTGCGCCAGTACCTCCAAGGTGATGCTGGGCCAGGCGCGTGCGCCGGTAGACCCGGCCAGCGTGCAGATCTATTCAACCCCGCCGGCGGGCTCGGTGGAAATCGCCCAGCTGGAATCGTCCAGCGCGGTCGGTTTCGGCACCCAGGGCCAGACCGATGCGGCGGTGATGCGACTGAAGCGTGAAGCAGCCGCCCTGGGCGCCAACGGCGTGATCCTGATGGGCGTGGGCTCCAGCGGCTCGCCGATGGGTATGTCAGTGGGTGGCGGCAGCTACGGCTCGCATGTGGGCGGCGGTGTCGGCATCGGCATTCCGACCACGCAGAAGCGCGCGGCCGGCGTGGCGATCTGGGTACCCAACCCGGCCGCGCCCACCGCACCGGCGCGCCTGCCGACGCAGACGATCACGCCGACCCGGTAACACGCACGGGGGTGGGCCACGACCGTGGGTCGTGGCTCGTCGACGGGACACCGACCCACGGTCGGTGTCTACCGGTGGGGTCACTCAACCGATCAGCGTTTTGCAGGCGCCTTGTACTTCGGCACGAACACCTCGTTGACCGCTTGTGCCAGCTGGTCCGGTGGCAGCAGGCCCTGGTCGAGCAGGAAGTTGTTGAAGGCCAGCCGGTCGAAGCGCTTGCCCAGCGCCAGTTCGGTCTGCATGCGCAGTTCCAGGATCCGGGTATAGCCGTAGAAGTAGCTGCCGGCCTGGCCGGGCATGCGCACCATGTAACGGTCCAGTTCCTGGGTGGCCATCGCCTTGGACAGGCCGACCTCGTCGATCAGCACGCGCTCGGCGTTGGCCCGGTCGATCAGCCCCAGGTTGAGCATCGGGTCGAGCATGGCGCGCGCCGCGCGCAGCAGGCGGAACTGCAGCGCGATCAGCTGCCCGTCCAGCGGCTCGTACGGCACCATCTCCGCTTCGGCATACAGCGCCCAGCCTTCCACGTTGACCGAGTTGAACGCGAACATGGTGCGCGCCAGCGAGATGCCGCGTTCGACCATCGCGGTGAACTGCAGCTCGTGGCCGGGGCGGCCTTCATGTGCGCTCAGCGTCCAGGCCGCCGAACCGAAGTTGAAGTCGTCGTACTGCGCGGCCTTGTCGCCCGCGGCCGGGTTGCCCAGCGGCAGTACGAAGGTGCCCTGCTGGCCAGTGTTGCCCACCAGCGGCGCCGGCAGGAAGTGCGGGGCCGGCGAAGCGGCGCTTTCGGCAGCCGAACCCAGGCGCATCTGCATCGGGCGCTGCGGCACGTCGACGATCTTCTCGCGGCGGATGATCGGGTCGATCGCATCGATCACGCCCCGGTAGTGGTGCTCCAGCTGGTCATCGGCGATCTTGTAGCCCTTCAGCGCGCGCACCACCGCCACCGGATCGGTGGGGTCGGTCACCTTCAGGCCCTTGGCCTGCACCACCAGCGGCGACAACTGGCGCATCGCCGAGCGGGTTTCCATGAATTCCAGCTGCGCACGCTGCATCAGCACCGCCGGGGCGATGTCGATGCCCACGCGCTTGAGCTGGTAGGCATACAGCGGCTCGGGCAGGCGCGCATCGGCACGGGCCTTGGGCAGCACGTCCTTGCGGGTCCAGTCGCGGTACTCGCGCAGCTGGGTGGCGAGCCTCTTCAGCGCCTCGTCCGCGCCGGCCACCTTGTACTTGCCGAACAGCTGCTCGATGCCGGTGATGTAGGTGTCCACGTTGGCCAGCGACTGCTCGACCTCGATCTTTGTCGGCTGCAGCAAACCCTTGTCGGCCAGGCGCTCTTCATAGCGCTGGCGCGACAGCGTGGTCACCGGTTGGGTGCCCGGGGCCAGGCCGGCGTAGGCCTTCAGGCGATCGAGCGCCTTGGCGCGACGCTCGGCCGATACCTGGTCGGAGAGCAGCATGTTGATGCCGCTGAACACCGTCTGCGGCGTGTCGGTCCACGGCAGCAGGTACTTCTCGTTGAGTTCGCTGCCTTCGATGTTCTGGCTGGCTGCCGCGATCATGATCGCCAGGTCCTGGCGCACGTTCGGGTCGCGCTCGGTGGCCAGCTTGGCCTGCAGTTCGCTGCGCGCCTTGGCCATGGCCGCGCGGTAGCGCGCGCCGTTGTCCGGGCCGAAATCGGCCACCTTGTCGTCGTAGCCGGGCACGCCGAAGAAGCCGGTTTCCTCCGGTTGGAACGGGCCCTGCGCATCCAGCAGGATCTGCGCCAGCTGGTTGCTGCGAGTGACCCAGGCCGGGCTCGTCGGCGCCTTGGCGGCGGCCGGGGCAGCAGCATGCACGGGCGGCGCGGACAGCGCGGCGGGGACGGAAAGGGCCAACGCAACGGCAAGGGCAAGCGGCTTCATGCAGGACTCCCGGGGAACCGATGCCTGCGACCCTACCCGGTCAGGGCGGTACCGACAATCGGCCAAGGGTCATGGTGGTGCACCGCCGGCGCTACGCTCACAGCATCACGCCGGGTGGGCAGTCACCGCGCTCACGACACTCGCGCAGCGCACATTCCCGCGCCGCCTCGGCATCGTCCAGTGCGGTCAGATCGATCGGCTCGGACTGCCCGGCAAGCACGTACAGCATCGGGTAGTCCCACTCCCCCTGCTGGCGGGTGGCCTGCAGGAACATCCGCGCGTCGCCGCGCGGGCCATTCAAGTGCACCAGGAACTGGCTGTGGCCACCACCACCGGGCACCAGATTCATGCTGCCGGTGGGCAGGAAACCATCTTCAATCGGCTCGCCCAGTTCCGCCACCAGTTCCACGCTGCAGCGCGCGCGGCGCATGGCTTCCTGGTAGGGCTCGCTGCTGCGGCTCCAATGCGCCCACTGGGTGACCGCCAGCCACACCGCGGCCGCCGCCGCCGCGCTGGCCGACAGCACCGCCAATGGCATGGCCCAGCGCCAGTGCCGGCGCCACCATCCGGGGCCGGCGGGGCGCGCCCCGGGAAGCGGGGGTGGCTGGTTCATCGGCGTCCTCCTTGTCATGCCGGTGATGCGGGGTCCCGCGGGAGTTACGGTGCCAGGCAGCGCCCCAGGAAATCCTCGGCCAGGCGGTAGCGGTGCAGCGCGTTGCTGCCCGACAGACCGTGCTTGGCGCCCGGGTAGGTCATCAGTTCGAACGGCTGCCCACGCTTCTGCAACGCACTCATCAGCGCGGTGGAATTGGTGAACAGCACGTTGTCGTCGGCCATGCCGTGGATCAGCAGCAGGCGCGAGCGCAGGCCGTCGATATGGGCCAGCACACGCGCCTCTTCATAGCCCTTGGGGTTGTTGCCCGGCAGGTTCATGTAGCGCTCGGTGTAATGGCTGTCGTACAGGCCCCAATCGGTGACCGGCGCGCCGGCCACGCCGCAGGCATAGGTGTCCGATGCCTTGGCCAGCAACATCAGGGTCATGTAGCCGCCGTTGGACCAGCCCTGCACGCCGATGCGCGCCGGGTCCACCCACGGCTGCTGCTTCAGCCAGGCCACGCCGCGCAGCTGGTCGGCCACTTCCACCGTGCCCTGCACGCCATACAGCGCGCCGCCGAAATCTCGGCCGCGACGCGGGGTGCCGCGATTGTCCAGCGAGAACACCACATAGCCCTGCTGGGCCAGGTACTGGTTGAACAGGTGGTCGCCGCGGCCGGGCCAGCTGTTGGTGACGGTCTGGCTGGCGGGCCCGCCGTACACGTACACCGCCACCGGGTAGCGCTTGGCCGGGTCGAAACCGGCCGGCTTGATCAGGCTGTAGTGCAGTTCGGTGCGGTTGTCGGCGGCCTTCAGGGTGCCGAACTCGACCGGGCGCTGGGCCTCCAGGTAACGCGCATACGGGTGCTGTGGATCGGCCAGGTTGTTCTCCACCAGCGTGGCGATCTTCGTGCCATCGGCGCGGTGCAGCGAAATCTGCGGCGGAGTGGTGGTGTTGGACCAGCTGTCCACGTACACACTGGCATTGCGTGCGAAGCTGGCGCTGTGCATGCCCGGTGCCTGGGACAGGCGCTGCGGCGTGCCGCCCTGCAGCGACACCGCGTAGATCTGGCTTTCGCGCGGCGACTCGACCCCGGCGCGGAAGTAGACCTGGCCGGCCGGTTCGTCCACTGCCAGCAGTTCGTCCACCGGCCAGTTGCCCTGGGTGAGCGCGGTAACGGTCTTGCCGTTCTCGGAGATGCGGTACAGGTGTTCAAAGCCGCTGCGCTCGGACGACCATACGAAACCGCCCTGCGCCAGGAAGCGCAGGCTGTTGTGCAGCGGCACCCAGGTCCTGGAGGTTTCGGTGACCAGCGTGTGCTGCTTGCCGGTGGCCAGGTCGGCCTGGATCAACTCGAGATGCTTCTGGTCGCGCGACTGCCGCTGGAAGGTCAGCCGTTGCGGGTCGCGCCAGTCCACGCGTGCCAGGTAGATGTCCGGGTCGCGGCCCAGGTCGACCCAGCGCGGCGCGGCATCGGTCTTGGGGGCGATCACCCCCAGCGTCACGGTGACGTTGTGGTCGCCGGCAGCGGGGTAGCGCTGTTCGATCATTTCGGTGCGGTCGGCGTACATTTCGTAGCGCTTCTGCACCGGCACCGGGCGTTCGTCGATACGCGAGAAGGCGATCGCCGAATCGTCCGGGGCCCACCAGTACCCGGTGTGTCGGTCCATCTCCTCATCGGCGACGAACTCGGCCACGCCGTTGCCAATGGTGTCGCTGCCATCGCGGGTCAGCTGGATCTGCTTGCCGCTGGCCAAGTCGATCACCCACAGGTTGCGCGCACGCACGAAGCTGACAAAGCCGCCCTTCGGCGACAGCTTGGCGTCGGTGGCGAAGCCCTCCCCGTGGGTGAGCTGGCGCACGGCGGCCGTGCCTTGTTTGGACAGGTCATACAGGTACAGCTCGCCGCCCAGCGGGAACAGCAGGGTGTGCGCGTCGGGCGACCACTGGTAATCGACAATGCCGGTCATCGCGGCGATGCGCTGGCGCTCGCGGCGGGCCTTCTCTTCATCGCTGAGGGTTTCGGTGCCGGGCAGCACCACCTTGGAGTCCACCAGCAGCCGGGTCTGGCCGCTGGCGATATCGAAGCTCCACAGGTCCAGCTGGTTGCGGTCCTCCTGCTTGCCGCGGAGGAAACTCACCTGCGAGCCGTCCGGGGCCACCTTGGGTTTCATCAGGGTCGGACCGGACAACGGCAGCGGACCGGTGATGGCCTCCAGGGTCAGTTTTTCAGCGTGGGCCATGGTGGTCGAAGCGAGCATGAGGGCGAGCGAGGCAAACAGGTGGCGCATGAAGGGTTCCGGCAAGCGACAGGTCCGCCCCCATGCCAAGGCAGGGGGCGGTCAGCCCCCATCCTAACCAAGGCAGTGCGGGAAGGCAGCATGACCTTCTACCCGGGCGCGGTCGGCGCTGGACGCGCACCACGTAGCGCGGGGCTCTGCCCCGCTGCTTTGGATCCCGGCGCGGGCTTCAGCGCTGGCCGAACAGGTGCTTGCGCTCGTCCTCACTGAGCGGCTTGCCGGCGTCGGGGTTGACCTGCTGGCGCAGCGCATAGGCGCGCTGGGTGGCCGGGCGTGCGGCGATCGCGTCATGCCAGCGCTTGAGGTGCGGGAAGGCGGCAAAGTCCACGGGCAGCTTGTCGTACGCGCCAATCCAGGGGTAGCTGGCCATGTCGGCGATGCTGTATTCCGCGCCGCCCAGGTAGGCGCTGTCGGCCAGGCGCTTGTCCATCACCCCGTGCAGGCGGCGCACTTCGTTGTTGTAGCGCTCGATGGCGTAGGGAATCTGCTCGGGCGCGTACACATTGAAATGGCCCATCTGCCCGCTCATCGGGCCCAGCCCGGCCATCTGCCAGAACAGCCACTCCAGCACCGCCACGCGGCCCCGGCTGTCGGCGGGCAGGAAGCGACCGGTTTTCTCGGCCAGGTACAGCAGGATCGCACCGGATTCGAACACGGTCTGCGGCTCGCCGCCATCGGCAGGCTGGTGGTCGACCAGCGCGGGCATCTTGTTGTTGGGCGAGATGGCCAGGAATTCCGGCTTGAACTGGTCGCCAGCGCCGATGTTGACCGGCTTGATCTGGTACGGCAGGCCCAGCTCTTCCAGCAGCAGCGTGACTTTGTGGCCATTGGGGGTGGGCCAGTAATACAGATCGATCATGGCGACAGCACTCGCGGATGAGGAACCCCGAGTCTAGTGCGTCAGTTGGGTGGCAGGGTCACGGCGGACCCGTTACCCTGCCGCCTCTCCCGCAACGCAGCATTCCAGCATGAGCCCCACTCCCCGGCCCATCAGCCCCCTGTCCTCCCTGATCTTCGCCTCGCGCTGGCTGCAGCTGCCGCTGTACCTGGGCCTGATCCTGGCCCAATGCGTCTACGTGTTCCTCTTCGGCAAGGAGCTGTGGCACCTGCTGCACAAGGCCAATGCCATGGGCGAGCAGGAAATCATGCTGCTGGTGCTGGGCCTGATCGACGTGGTGATGATCTCCAACCTGTTGGTGATGGTGATCGTGGGCGGCTATGAAACCTTCGTCTCGCGTCTGCGCCTGGAGAACCACCCCGACCAGCCGGAGTGGCTCAGCCACGTCAATGCCAGCGTGCTCAAGGTGAAGCTGGCGCTGTCGATCATCGGCATCTCCTCGATCCACCTGCTCAAGACCTTCATCGCCTCGGGCACCCTGGACGCCCTGCCGCTGTGCGACAGCGAGGCCTACCTGAATGCCGTGGCGGCGACCGGCCAGATCATCAAGTGCGCCAGCATGACGTCCACCGGCGTGATGTGGCAGACCGTCATCCATTGCGCCTTCATCCTGTCGGCCATCGGCATTGCCTACACCGACAAGCTGATGAGCGGCGGGCCCAGCAAGACCCTGTCGCACTGACACTTGCCCGGCAGCGTCGGCATCGGTCACGATGCCGGCCTGCCCTCGCCGTCCGGCCCCTGGCCGGCCGGGGTGATGCTAGATTGCACACCTGCAGTACCGCCGTGGACGCCGGGAAACGTCCATCGGCCTCGGCCAGCCTGACCGCATCGGGCCTTACGTACCGTCGTATTCAAAGGGGAGTTGGATGTCGCACGTCAACACGATTGCCTCGCTGCGCCTGCTGGCGCCATTGGCCCTGCTGGTCGCCCTGGCCGCCTGCTCGGGCAAAGACGAACCGGCACCGGCCGCACCGGTCGCCGCACCCGCTGCCACCCCGGCCGCGGCGCCTGCCGTGTCGGCCAAGGTGCAGTCGATGGGCACCGAGGAACTGCGCGACCTGGCCAGCAAGGCCCTGCGCGAGAACCGCATGTACGCCCCGGCGGGCGACAACGCCATCGAGTACTACCTGGCGCTGCGCGACAAGACCCCGGACGACGCCTCGGTCAAGAGCGCGCTCACCGACCTGCTGCCCTACACCCTGATCGCCGCCGAACAGAGCCTGGGCCGCGAGGACTTCGCCGAATCGCAGCGGCTGGTCGCGCTGATCGAGAAGGTCGACGCCACCGCACCGGCCCTGCCGCGCCTGAAGCAAGGCATCACCGGCGGCATGCAGACCGCTCTCAAGCGCACCCAGGAAGAAACCGACAAGGTCAAGAAGGACGCCGAGAACCGCACCAAGCAGCTGGCCGACCAGCAGCGCCTGGCCCAGCAGCAGGCAGCCGAAGCCGAAGCGGCGCGCACCATTGCCGCCCAGCAGGATGCCGCCCGCCGCGACGGCGAGCGCCAGGATGCCGAACGCCAGGCCAGCGCCCGCCGCGAGGCCGAGCAGCGCCAGCAGACCGCCGCCGCCCAGCAGGCCGCCGCGGCCCGCCAGGCCGCCGCCCCGGCAGCGGCGGCACCGAGCCTGCGCCCGGTCAGCACCCCGGCCCCGCGCTACCCGGCCGAAGCATTGCGTTCGGGTACGTCCGGCGAAGTGCTGGTGGAGATCACCGTCGGCACCGACGGTTCGGTCATCAACGCCCGCGTGCTGCGCGCCACGCCGTCGCGCGTATTCGATCGCGAGGCGCTCAACGCGGTCAAGCGCTGGAAGTTCGAGCCGGTGGGTGCGCCGGTGACCACGCGGCGTACGTTGGCGTTCGCGCCGGGCGGTTGATCGGTTTCGACAGTGACGTGCAGAAAGGCCCGGAGCGATCCGGGCCTTTTTGGTTTTGGCGGGGGGGTTTCTACCGCCAGAGTTGGCGATCCAGGTGGCGCTGGCGTGCCCGTGCATAGATGGCCGGATCACTGGCGAACTCGGCCATGAAGCGGGGTTCCGGCAGCGCGTAGGGATCGTCGGGCGCAATGGCGCATTCGGCTTCGATCTCCGGCGGGAAGACCGGGGCCTTGCAGGTCTTGAAGGTCAGCCAACGGCTGAGCGTCAACGCGCTGTAGACCGGCAACATCAACGTGTAGCGCAGCGGGAAGAGCGCGGTGCCCATCATCAGACACACCAGCATCCAGTGGTTGCGGAAGGTGGGCAGTGTGGAGAGCGTAATGACGCGATCCAACGGATCGTCAAAGCACGTTTCCGGCCCCTCCTGCATGTACCGACAGATCAACGCCCATTCTTCCCGGATGTCCTGGTCGTGATCCCAGAAGTGGCCGATGGTGAAGGTCTGCTGCACTTGATGGTTGCGATCAAGGAGGTGGCAGCGGAGGTCGCGCAGCTGGGGGTCCTGGCCGCCACGGCCTATGTGGAAGAAGGCGAAGGGCGACCCCCATGGCACGACCACGACGCCACCCGGGCCGTTGTGACGGAAGAAGTAGATCTTGCGGGTGATGCGGTTGAAGCGGACGGGATAGTGGGTGTACTGGAAGAGATCTTTGCGAAGGTGAATGAACCACAAGAACGCGCATGGCCCGCATGAACACGTAGTGATCAGCACGACCATCAGCAACGTTGGCACATGATCATCTGCCAGCGATCTCAAAAGCGCATGGACTGTCCAGATACCTACGGACATCGCGGCAACCATGAAGCACAGCGACATCAAGGTCGCGACCATGCCTTTCACCTTGAAGGTTCTGTCTACGAACTCGATATATGTCGAGTTGCACGCAATCAACCCAAGTGCGTCGTCCGGGATGAATGTCCCTGGGTTTTCACTATCAAGCTTTGCATGGACCTCTTGCGGACAGGGGCCTTTGTGACGACTGAAATGCGGATACCAGCCTGTGAGCACTCACTGTCTCCTCAGCTTTTCGAGTTCCGCCATCTGTAGGCTCAGGTGGGTGAACGCGCCTTTATTGTTCGAGCCGAAGTGGAGCGCCTTATCGAGCCAGCGCTCAATTTCATCCGGCTTGAACCACGCCACGACAATGGTCACCGTTGCAGCAATGAGCATCAGGGCTATTGCTACCGGCACCGCCCAGCCAAAGAGCATCATGAGCGCCGCGAAAGCAGTTGCGAGTCCGCAGGAGATCATCAGGCCACCATAGACTTTATCCAGAGAGAAGTCGCTTATTCCTTCCGTGATTGTCAAGGCTCCGAGGATCATTCCCGCTACGCCGCTGAGTATCTTTCCACCCGCCTGAACTACCGCAGCCCTCGTACCCGCGCGGAACATCCATCGCCCCATTGGCTCAGCCAAGGTCTTCGAGAACCAGGGCAGCTTCGCGCCAACCTCACCCAGAAGAATGGCCGAATCACCAATCAGGGCCGCTGCGCCTGCCGCGAAGTTGGCCTGTAGAAGACCCTGCTCTTCCACGGGCGCCTTCATGATCTGCTGGTTAAGGTGACCCAGGCTGGCCGACATCATGACCAACCCCGCGACGCCACACCCATAAGAGCTGCGATGTAGTCCAGACACGGTGCTACGGATCGCATCATGCAGGTCCACTACGCTCAAGGTGCGTTGCAGGTGCTGCTGGATCGCCGCCCCGGGCATCACCGCCTTGGCATTGAGTGCCTTGAACAGCTTCAGTTGATCGGCGTCCACAAAGGCCACCATGCCAAACTTGAACCGGGCGCCATCCATCGTCGCGTTGGCGGATTCGAGTGCTGCGGACGCAGCGACGCCGGCCTGCTGCGCCGCGTTCAAGCCCGCCCGCGACGCCAACGTCATGGCCAGCGCTTTGCGCGCGCGCTTTGGCGTGGTATGGCCGGTCAGATCCACCAACTGGGTTTGAGGCGATCCCGACTGCGCCATTGCGGTCATTAGCCCCATCTGCCAGCGCGCAGGCAAGCGGCCAACGTCCGCAGCGACCATACGGCCAATTTCGTCCCCCACCATTCGTGTCACTGGACCTGAAAGGTGTTCCAGCAGACGCGCTGAACCTTGATACATGCCCGCAGTCTTGCCCGCCGCCGGATTGTCCAGCAGCGCCTTGAACGCATTGGACAGCCCATTGGCCGCCAGCAGCCAGTCGCGCGCACCCGGTGCGGTTGAGGTCTTTGCCAGCACCTGTTTCCAGTCGCTGATCAGTGCGTCCTGGTTCCACACCTGCGCGCGCAGAAGAATGGACTCGGGATCCAGCGGATCGCCGTTCTCCAACTGTTCCAGCACATAAGCGAACACTTTGCCGCGCGAGGTAGCGTCCTGCAGCATGGCGGTCACCGCCTCCTGATACAGAATCCCCGACGTGGTGTCGGTGCTGTCGAAGTTGCAGACCATATGCTGTTTGAAGGCCGCTGCCGACAACCAGGCAATGTACCCATCGTCCAGTGCGGCGATGTGCTTCTGGTAAAACCGGTCCTGCTCGTCCAGGTAGGTGTTCTTGAGCCAACGTGCATACGCGTTGCCACCGCGCAGGTGCTTGCGGTATTTCTTCCAGGACTTTCTGCCCAGTCTGAGCACCTCCTCTTCGTCTTCCACGGCGAACACGTCGTCGGTCCACAGCGGCAACGACCTGCTCAATTCCTGCGCGGCAGTCCGCCCACCGAACACCCCGACGATCCCCCTCCCCACCATGGCGCTGGTGCGTTTCCGGTGTACTTCATCTTCGACCGCGCCTTGATGGATGGCTTCGCGGAGGGCGGTGATGGCCGCTGCGGACTGGCGCTTCTCTGCCCGCTCCGGTTCGTTCTCCCATTCCAGCAAACGCGTCACCGCCAACTGGTTGAGGTCGGCGATGATGCCCACCGGGTCGTCCAGCGCTACCAGCGCCGGGGCCACCGCCAGCGGGTGGTCCGGGGCGTCCTGGCGTGCCGCCAGCCGCGCCTGAGCGCGCAGCAGGTCGAGCTGATGCTGGGCGTATTGCACTCGACCGCTCAGGCTGTGGGCCAGTGCATGCACGCCGGGTAGCACATCCATGCGGGGCAGGTTGGTGGCATCTGGCGTTTTGGGCAGGATTGAATAAGTGTCGACCAGGTGGAATTCCGCCACCTGATCCAGTGCCTGGTACAGGCCCGCCATGTGCGGTTGCGGCTTGCCGCTGCCGACCCAGCCAGCCATGTCGATGCGGCGCATGCTGCGCTGCCGGTAGGCGGCATCCTGGTGGCGGCGCCATACCTTGGCCGTCCACGGTGCCGCGCTGAACGCCAGCCACAGCGTGGTACCCCACTTAGCATCCGGCAGGACGATGCACTTGCTCATCATCGCGCGGCCGTGCCGCGAGCAGCTGGCCGGGGCGTGATCGTTCTGCGGCGGCGGGGAAGTGTCACGGATGTCGAAGGATGACAGGTCGCCGTGCTCATTGACCTGCCACGCCAGCCACTCGTCGCGCGTCTCGTAGAACGCATATACGTAACCGCCGCGCAGCAGCCGTAGCGTGTACTGCGCATCGGATGCCGGCAGCACGATGTCCTGTACCCCCGAACCGAAAGGGGCCTGCAACGGAGGGGCCCGCCGCCGTACCTCTGCGTCGGTGCGGGCCACGGCATAGCGCGCCAGCAGGATGGGAAAGCCGAACCTGATGCAGTTGGGGCAGTAGTCGGCAGCGGCGTCGTTCATACCGCCACCGCAGCTGCAGAGGCGCCGGCTTCCAGCCGGGTGGCCATCGAATAGGACATCCCGTCGCCACGCAACCGCGCCAGCCGCGACGCCACGTCCCGCCTATGCCGGAACCCAGGGCCGTGATGCAGTCGCTGCCGTGCGTAAAGGGACAGGTCCCTGACATCGTCCAGACCGGCATCGCGCGCTTCGAGCACGCCCTCCATCAGCGCGCGCAACGCGCCGCTACCAGCCGTGGCAGGGTCAACGACCAGATCGCGCAGGCACGCGTTGATAACGCCCAACTGCTCAAGGCCCAGCCACTGGTCAGGCTGCAGCAGCAAACCGAACGGCGCGTGCGCGTCAGGCCGGTGATGGGTGCGCCAGGTGCCGCCGAGCGGCTCGTGCCAGGTCCACGCGTGCACCGGGCCCATTACCTCGGCCATCTGCGCCGGAGTCAACAACCAGCGGAGGTGGCGGAATACGCGGGGATCGTGCACGCGAAACCATACGCGGCCCTTGCCGGGCCGCCACAAGCCCATCAGATGCCGCAGGTGACCTCGCAGGTGCGCTGCCTCGTTGCAGGCCAGCAACGTGCAGAACAAGGGGCGTCCGCGTTCGCGCAGGTGCAGCTCGGCACGATCCAGCACCTCCAGCCGCCGATCCCGGGACATTGCATCCAGCGCCACCAGCAGCGGCGGCTGGCGCAGATACCCACTCAGTTCCACCGGCTCCAGCGGCTCGCAAGAAAGATCGGCAAAGCAGGCGGCGGCCACCTGGGTGGGGTCGATGATGGCGTGGGTCTGCGCAAGGAAGGTGCGATGGCCCATGTCGATAGGCGCGTTGACATGCGTGTCCAGGTCCATTGGAACTCTGCATCGGTGGATGCAGGTAGGCTACGAGGGGCACGGGGGTGTAGCGAAGAGCCAGAACCGACAGTGCTTCGTGGGCTTCACAGTTTTTCTATTTCGATTTGCAGATGGCTCGCGAGCTTCCATATGGCATACCTATCCGTGGCACGGACCTCCAACGCTCCGCAGCGGCGCATGATGGACACGCCGCGCGGGCAACGCAGTCACCGGTGCTGTTCCACCAGTTGCCGCAGCGCTGCATCTATCGGCACCAGCACGTCGAACAAGCCCAAGGCGTGCAGCCCGGGCAGCAGCGTCAGCAGGTCGCGTTCGGCGGCGTTGCGCGCCGCGGCATCCTGACCGGCATCGAGCAGGATCGTCGCATTGGCCAAGAACGCGCCGACGCTGCCCTTGCGCACGGTGATGCCGGCGCGTTGCACATGGTCGTGGTCATCCGGCAGCAGGTCTTCAGGTCGCATCGGGGCAGGCTCCAAGTGGGGAACGCCAGTATCCAAGGGCAACGACGGCAGTTCTGTCGTATAACTGCCGCCTGATATGGCAGATCAGACACATCCCGCCCTGCTCGACCCGGCGCTGGCCGATAAAGCCGCCGGCCCGCTTCTGTTCGCTGCCCGCACCTTCCCGCGGGGAGGCAAGGCCGGTCCACGACGCACACCGCGCCACCAGCATGCGCGTGGGCAACTGCTGGGCGCCGACAGCGGCCTGATGCAGATCGATGTGGGGGCCACGCACTGGCTGTTGCCGGCCGGCCACCTGGCCTGGATTCCGCCTGACCTGCCGCACGCGTTGCTGGCGCCACAGGGTTTCGAGGGGTGGAGCCTGTACTTCAACGTGGCCGCCAGCGCGCTGCTGCCCGACCAGCCCCGGATTCTGGCACCGGGCCCGCTGCTGCAGGCCGCCATCCAGCGCGCGCAACAGTGGCCACCCGGTCCGTTGGATGCTGCACAGCGACGTCTTGCGGGGGTGATCGTGGATGAGGTCGCCACCCATCCGATGTTGCCGTTGGCCCTGGCACACCCGCAGGATCGACGCTTGCGACGCGTGGCCAGCGCGTTCGCCGCCCATCCCGAGGACAACCGCAGCGTCGAGCACTGGGCCGCGTTCGCCGGCCTGTCCAGCCGCACGCTCACCCGCCAATGGCAGCGCGAAACCGGCATGGGGCTGTCGCGTTGGCGGCAACGGCTACGGGTGCTGCATGCTCTGCCCCGGCTGGCGGCGGGTGACACGGTCACGCGTACCGCGTTGGCGCTGGGGTATGAGACCGCCAGCGCGTTCATCGCGGTCTTCAAACGCGAACTGGGCGATACACCGGCGCGGTACGCGCGGGATGCACGCGGATGAGAGCAGGCGCCGAGGGGGCAGCCACGCATGGCGTGGCTCTACCTTGTGGGGAGCGAAGCAGAAAGGTGCGATGGCGCACTCGCCATCGCACCGGTGTGCTCAACCCGAAATCGCCAACCGCTCCTGGTGGTAACGGCGCACCGCCGCATACCACAGCACCGCGGCAAGGCCGAAGCCGGCGGCCAGGTAGACGGCCCACATCTGCATGCTGATCGCCTCGTGTCGGATGATCTTCAGCAGCATCTGGTTCTGCGCCAGGAACGGCACCGCGAATTGCCACAGCTCGCTCTTCAGCGGATACACCATCAACGCGTAGCCGGGCAGCATCGGCAGCAGCATCAGCCAGGTCATGTGGCTCTGGGCTTCCTTCATGCTCTTGGCCGCGGCCGACAGGAACGTCAGCAGCGAGGTGCCGATGAACAGCATCGGCAGCATGATCAGCAGCATCTGCGCCATCGGCAGGAAGCCCATGTTCAATTGCCGCCCTGCCCCGCTGCTGGACAGCTGCGCACTCAGTTTGAACGCGAGCAGGGTGAGCAGCAGCGACGCCATGCCGACCGCGCAGGCAGCGGCGATCTTGCCGCTGACGATTGCACTCCGCGATGCGGGTGTGGCCAGCAGCGGTTCCAGCGATTGGCGCTCGCGCTCGCCGGCGGTGGTGTCCATCACCAGGTAGGCACCGCCCAGGAACGAGGTGATGGTCAGCAGCACCGGCAACAGGAACGACAGCACCTGGCCACGCTTGGCCTCGGCCGTGGCCAGGTCCTGGGTGGCCAGGTCCAAAGGCCGCGCGACCTGCGCATCCACGCCACGGGCAAGCAGGCGCAGCGCGCCCACCTGCTGGTTGTAGCCGGCCAGCGCGGTCTGCAGGCGCATGCTCGGGATGTCGGCGGCGCGGCGGGTGCTGTCCTTGACGATCTCTACCAGCGCCGGGCGCCCTTCGGCCCAGTCCTTGCCGAAGTCCGGGCTGATCCGCAGCGCGACGTCGATCTGCTGGTCGCGGATGGCTGCGGTCAGGTCCTTGGGCGCATCCACCGCATTGAGCCCCTGCGCGGCCAGGAAGCGCACCAGGTTGGGGGCGTTCTCGCGGCCGATGGTGGCGATCTCCAGCGGTTTGTCGATCTGGGTCTTGACCCTGCTTTCGGCCAGCTTGCCCATGCCCAGGATCAGGATGGGATACAGCAGCGGGCCCAGCAGCAGGGTCAGCGCCAGGGTGCGACGGTCGCGGGAAAGATCGCGCAGTTCCTTGCGCATCACGGTCAACAACGTGCTCAACGAACTCATGCGTGCAATCCTTCTTCCGAACCGATCACCTTGACGAAGGCATCTTCCAGGTTGTCTTCCCCGGTCTGTGCACGCAGCTCATCGGCGCTGCCGGCCGCCATGACCGTGCCGTGGGCGATGATCACGATGCGATCGCACAGCGCGGCCACCTCCTGCATGATGTGGCTGGAGAAGATCACGCAGCGGCCCTCGTCGCGCAGGCCACGCAGGAAGCCACGCAGCGCGCGCGTGGTCATTACGTCCAGGCCGTTGGTGGGTTCATCCAGGATCACGTTGCGCGGGTCATGCACCAGCGCGCGGGCGATGGCGGTCTTGGTCCGCTGGCCCTGCGAGAAGCCGTCGGTCTGCCGGTCCAGGATGTCCTCCATGTCCAGCGCCTGCGACAGCACCTGGGTGCGCGCGCGGATCTGCGCGGTGCTCATGCCGTGCAGCTGGCCAAAGTAGGCGATGTTCTCTCGGGCGGTCAGGCGCTTGTACACGCCGCGCGCGTCGGGCAGCACGCCCAGCCGGCGGCGTACCGCGACCGCATCGCTGGCCGCGTCGATGCCATCCACCAGCACGCGGCCCTGGTCGGGCGTCATCAGCGTGTACAGCATGCGCATGGTGGTGGTCTTGCCGGCGCCGTTGGGGCCGAGCAGGCCGGTGATCTGGCCGTCCTCGGCCTGGAAGCCGACGTTCTCCACTGCCTTGATCAGGCCGGTCTTGGTCTTGAAGGCTTTGTGCAGGTTCTCGGCGACGATCATGGTTCCCATCCGTTGAACGAGGTGAAGGCCGGCACCGGGCTGAGCGAGTCCAGGCAGGTGGCGTCGAGCGATTTGGCGTCTGCCTTGTCCATGAACTGGCCCAGCAGGCGCGGCATGCAGCCGGCGTTGAGGGTGCCGTGGCCCTGGCCCTTGGCGATCAGATGACGGCCATTGGGCAGGGTCTTGAGCACCTGCTCGGCGTAGCGCGGCGGGGTGACCGGATCGAACTGGCCCGACAGCAGCAGCACCGGCAGATCGCTTTTCAATGGCGCGGTGAACTCCTTCGGGCGCGTGCCGACCTTCCAGCCCGGACAGGCGGCGAAGAACATGCGCGCCACTTCGGGGCCGAGCAGGCGATCGCTGGCGGCCGGCTCCTGGTAGCGGTCGGCATCCTCTGCGCAGATGACCGACCACTGCATGCCACGGTTCATCTGTACCCCCAGCGAGCGGCTGGCCATCCTGCTCAGCGACATCAGCGGCGCGTAGCGGCCGTGCGCCGCCTCATCCAGCACCACCGGCAGCAGCGAGGACAGCTGGGGCATGTAGGAGAACATGAAGGCCAGGCCGGTGACCGAATCGGACGTCAACACATCGCGCTTGGTTTCGGCGGTCCCCGGGTCGCGGTACTCGACCTCCACCGGAGCCTTGGCCAGCGCGTCCATGACGTTCTTGAGCTGGGTGCGCGTATCGACCGGGAAGCGCTTGGCGCAGGCGGCATCCTTCCTGCACTGCGCCGCCTGCAGATCAATCGCGGCCTCAAAGGTGTTGGCGAAATCACCGCCCACCACCACGTCGTTCGGGGCCACCCCGTCGATCACCACCGCACGGGTGTGCTGCGGGTAGTGCGCGGCGTACTGCTGGGCCACGCGGGTGCCGTACGAGCCGCCGATCAGATTGATCTTGTCCACGCCCAGCTCCGCACGCACCGTGTCGATGTCGGCGATGGCCTGGGTGGTGGTGTAGAAGCGGGTGTCGGCGCGGCTGGCCAGCGACGCGGCGCACTGGGCGGCGAAGTCGGCAATGGCCTGGGTGGTCGGGGCGATGCTGTCGTCCAGCGCCATTTCCTTGCCGTCGGCGCCCAGGCAGGTGAGCGGGTTGGATTTGCCCGTGCCGCGCTGGTCGACCAGGATGATGTCGCGTTGCTTGCGCACTTCGCGCAACGCCACGTTGATCACCGCGGCCACTTCAGTCGCTGCCTGGCCCGGTCCACCGGCCAGGAAGAACACCGGGTCGCCCTTGCCCTCGCCTTCGTTGCTGGTATCCAGCCAGGCGATGTTCAACCCGATCTTGCGCCCGTCCGGCGCGGCCGGGTTCTCGGCCACCTGCAGGGTGGCGCACTGCGCTTCCACGTTGTCGCTGGCCTGGGTGCTGGTCAGCGTGCACGGCTTGAACGTCAGGTGTCCGTACTGGCGTTGCGCGGCTTCCGGGGTGGCCTCCGGTGTGGCCTGGCAGGCGGCCAGCAGCAGCAAGGCTGCAGCGGTCGCCAAGGGACGGCAGGAAACTCGCATGTTCGATCGCATCCTGGATTGAAGGGTCTCAGCATGCCATGACGAAGGGGCGCGCTGGATGTGACCAGCGCCCTGCCGACTGGGCGGACGCCTCGCGCCGGTCGGGCTCAGGCAGGCTGTGGCACCGCACTGACTGTGCGATCGCGGCCGTCGGCCTTGGCCTGGTAAAGCGCCCGGTCGGCGGCGGCCAGCAAGGCTGCGAGGTCGTGCGCACCCGTGCCGACCACCAGCCCGATGCTGGTGGTGACCACCACCGGCGTGTCGCCCACGTGTGCGGGATGGGCCTGCAGCTGCGCACGAATGCTGGCCGCCTGTTCCCGGGCCCGCGCATGATCGCCCCCCGGCAACAGCACTACGAACTCCTCCCCGCCGTAGCGGCCCAGCAGATGCTGCTGGCTGGCCAGGCTGCCGGCCAGGACCGCGGCGAAGTGGTGCAGCACCTGGTCGCCGGTGAGATGCCCCCAGCGGTCGTTTATCTGCTTGAAGTGGTCCACGTCCAGCAGCAGCAGGGCCAACGGTTGTTGCTGCCGTTGGCACTGCAGCAGGCATGCCTGGCCATCGGCCAACACCGCGCTGCGGTTGAGCAGGCCGGTCAGGCCGTCGGTGCGTGCCGCGCGGCGCAGGTCCACCAGCATCCGCTCCACCAGCAGCAGAACCAGCGCGAAGCAACGGGCCAGCTCCAGGAAGATGCCCGCCAGGTAGGTGGCGAACATCGGCGCCCCGGCCCGGAAGATGTCCTGCCCGGCGTCGGGGGCCACCGGCAGCCACAGCCGCACCAGGTACACCACCGCTTCGGCCGCGAAGATGGCCGCGGCCAGCCAGCAGCTGGTGCGCTGCTGGGGCGGCGCATGGCGTACCAGCATCCATGCCATCCAGCTGTTGACCAGTACCGAGAACAGGCTGGCCACGTTGAGCCGGACGGCCAGGTTCGGGAACGGCACCACGAACACCACGATGCCGGCCACGTAGGCCCCGGCCAGCAGGGCCGGCTGCCAGGCCGGCAGCGGCCGCTGCAGGTGGCGCGCCACCCCGTACAGCATCAGCACCGCCGAGAGCGCCAGCACCGCATTGCCGAAGATCACCAGGGGAACGACGGGCAGCTGCGCGCGCAGCGCCACCGAGGTCAGGCTGAGTGCCAGCAGCCACAGGCTGGCCGTCCACAGGCGCAGCGCCGGTTGCCCGCGCAGGACGAGCAGCAGCAATGAAAAGCCCAGCGCGATGCCCAGGCACAGCAGGTAGCCGAGCACGGCGACGGTGGGGAAATCCAGGGACATGCGGCCTCGCGCCTCAGAGCAGCGCGCGCATCTTAGCGCGCGCCGCGGCCTGGCAAGGCCGTCCCGGCCTCGACAACGCTCCCTGTGTTCTGAGACGCGCTGCCCAGAGGCGGATTGATGCCCATCCCAACGCGCGTCAACTGCAACCACTCCGATTCGGAATTCCCTGACGGCGCCAGATACTCGACGGACCGCACCCCAACGCCTGCGCCGCTGGCCACCCGGGCGTGCCATCCCCCTTTGCCTATGAAGATACCATGACCCCTCGACGCTCCCTTTCCCTGATCGCGCTGTCATTGGCCGTCGGCGCCGGCGCGGCCAGCGCGCCGGCGCATGCCCACGGCACCATGACCACGCCGATCAGCCGGGTGTACGCCTGCTTCCAGGGCAACCCGGAAAACCCGACCAACCCGGCCTGCGCCGCCGCCAAGGCAGTCGGTGGCGCGCAGGCGTTCTACGACTGGGCGGGCATCAACCAGGCCCACGCCAACGGAAATCACCAGGCGGTGGTGCCGGATGGGAAGCTGTGCAGTGGCAACAACCCCACCTTCCGTGGCTTGGACCTGGACCGCAGCGACTGGCAACGCACGCCGATCCAGGCCGATGCCAATGGCCGCTTCACCTTCGTGTTCAAGGCCTCGGCACCGCATGTCACGCGTGACTGGCAGTTCTTCGTCACGCGCGAGGGCTGGCAGCCGGGTGCGCCGATGGGCTGGGGCGACCTGGAAAAGTTCTGCACGCTGGGCAACACGCCGTTGTCGCCCGATGGTACTTACAAGCTCGAATGCCAGCTGCCCAAGCGCAGCGGCCCGCATGTGATCTACAACACCTGGCAGCGGGCCGATTCGGGCGAGGCGTTCTATACCTGCATGGATGTGCGCTTCGACGGCGACGGCGGCACGCCCCCGCCGGGTTGGCAGGACGCCGGCCCGCTCACCGCACGGGGCGAACTGCCGGTGGGCACCGAACTGTCGCTGCGCGTGTTCACCAGCGCAGGGCAGGACGTGGAAACGGTGCAGGCCACGCTGGCCAGCGGCCAAACCGCCCCTGCGCAGTGGCCGCTGCAGTTGGCCCGGCAGGTCAATGCCTGCGCCACTCACGCCCGGGTGGGGGTGATGCGCGATGGGGTGGTCACGCCGATCGCCTCGGCCACCGACAACCGCGTGTATCTTTCGGCCGGCCACCGGTTCCAGCTGGACGTGCGGACGCCGGAGCTGCCACCGCCGGACGGTGACTACGATTTCGTCTACCCCGCCGGCATCGGCAGCTACATTCCGGGCCAGACCGTGGTGAAGGGCAGCGATGGCCAGTTGTACGCGTGCCGGCCGTTCCCTGAAGGCGCCTGGTGCAACACCGACGCCGACGCCTACCGCCCCGGGACCGGATCGGCCTGGCGCGACGCCTGGATTCCGTACTGAGTGCAGCACCGGGGGCGGCGTTGGCTGCCCCCGGTCAGCGCAGCGGGCCTACTTGCTACTGACGTACTTCTCGCGCCGCACCTGCGGGGTCGGCAGGCCGGCCTCCTTCAGCGCCTCGAAGGTCGCATCGACCATGTCCGGGTTGCCGCACAGGTAGGCGATGTCGGTGGCCGGGTTCGGGGCGAATTCGGCCAGATGCTGCTGCACGTAGCCGTGGCGCACATCCGGATGGGGGTTCTCCGGCAGCTCGCGCGATAGGCACGGTACGTAGCGGAAGCCTGGGTGCGCTGCCGCGAAGGCATAGAAGTCGTCACTGTAGAGCAGCTCGGCGGGGGTGCGGGCGCCCTGCAGCACCACCACCTCCACCCCGCGCTCGGCCATGGCGGTGGCCAGCAGCGGCAGCATCGACCGGTACGGGGTGACCCCGGTGCCGGTGGCGATCAGCAGGTAGCGGGCGTTGTGGTCGCCCGGCTGGAGGCAGAACCGGCCGAACGGGCCGCTGGCGGTGACGTGGCCGCCGATGTCCAGGCCCTCGAACAGGGCCGTGGCGGCGCCACCGGGGACGAAGCTGACCGCGATATCGACCGCCTCGCCCGGGGCCAGGGCGTGATCATGAATGGTAGCCAGCGAGTAACTGCGCTTGGTGGCGGTGCCGTCGGCATACTCGAAGTGGACCTGGATGAACTGGCCGGGCTGGAAATCCAGCGGCTGGCCGTCATCACGCAGGAACTGGTAGTGGCCGACGGTCGGGGCCAGCATGCGCCGGTCGACCAGTTTGAGGGGAAATTGAACAGGCACGGCTTTTCGGGACAGTGTGTAGCCGGGGCAAGCCCTCGGGGTCTTCTATAATAGCCGCTCCCCGCCCCTATCCAGCGCCAGCCCATGGGCGCGAAGGCAAGAGCTTGGCTTCCCAGAACACTCCCGCGTCCACCGCCGCCCCCGCCCTGCGGGTGCGCGACCTCCGCAAGACCTACGACAACGGCACCCAGGCCCTGAAGGGCGTCTCGCTGGACGTGGCCCCGGGCGACTTCTTCGCCCTGCTGGGCCCCAACGGCGCCGGCAAGTCGACCCTGATCGGCATCATCAGCTCGCTGGTGAACCTCAGCGAGGGCCAGGTCGAGGTGTTCGGCAGCGACCTGGTGCGCAACCGCAGCGCCACGATGCGCCTGATCGGCCTTGTACCGCAGGAAATCAACTTCAACCTGTTCGAAAAGCCCTTCGACATCCTGGTCAACTACGCCGGCTTCTATGGCGTGGCCCGTGCCGAGGCCGAGAAGATGGCCGAAGAAGAGCTCAAGCGCGCCCACCTGTGGGAAAAGGCCCAGGTGATGAGCCGCACCCTGTCCGGCGGCATGAAGCGCCGGCTGATGATCGCCCGCGCGATGATGACCCGCCCGCGCCTGCTGATCCTGGACGAGCCCACGGCCGGGGTGGACATCGAGATCCGCCGCGACATGTGGCGGGTGCTCAAGGAGATCAATGCCGCCGGCACGACGATCATCCTGACCACGCACTACCTGGAAGAAGCCGAGCACCTGTGCCGCAACCTGGCCATCATCAACCACGGCCAGATCGTCACCCAGGGTCCGATGCGCGAGCTGCTGGCCAAGCTGGACGTGGAGGGCTTCCTGTTCGATATCGACGGCAGCCTGCCGGCCGAGCTGCCGGTGATCGAAGGCGCCACGCTGATCGCCACCGATGGGCACACGTTGGACGTGGACATGCCGCGCGCGATGGACCTCAACCGGGTATTTGAAGCCTTGAACGCGGCCGGTATCCGGGTGCGTTCGATGCGGACCAAGAGCAACCGCCTGGAGGAGCTGTTCGTGCGCCTCACCGGCAACCAGGAGAATGCGGCATGAGCACCACCCCTACCCCGGTCCTGACCGACGGCCAGCGCAACCGGATCGCGTTGATGACGATCGTGCGCCGCGAAGTGGCGCGCATCCTGCGCATCTGGGGCCAGACCCTGGTGCCGCCGGCGATCACCATGACGCTGTACTTCCTGATCTTCGGCGGGCTGATCGGCTCGCGCGTGGGCGAGATGGGCGGCTACAGCTACATGCAGTTCATCGTGCCGGGCCTGGTGATGATGAGCGTGATCCAGAACAGTTACGGCAACATCAGTTCGTCGTTCTTCGGGGCCAAGTTCGGCCGCCACGTGGAAGAGCTGCTGGTGAGCCCGATGCCGAACTGGGTGATCCTGTGGGGCTATGTGTCCGGTGCGGTGCTGCGCGGCCTGATGGTGGGCGTGATCGTGCTGATCATCGCGATGTTCTTCACCCCGGTGCGTATCCCGCATCCGCTGGTGACGCTGACCACGGTGCTGCTGGGCGCGACGATCTTCTCGCTGGCCGGCTTCATCAATGCGGTGTACGCCAAGAAGTTCGACGATGTGGCGATCGTGCCAACGTTCATCCTGACCCCGCTGACGTATCTGGGCGGTGTGTTCTATTCGGTGAAGCTGCTGCCGACGTGGGCGGAGGCGGCGACGCACGCGAACCCGATTTTCTACATGGTCAATGCGTTCCGCTACGGGCTGCTGGGCACCAGTGATGTGCCGCTGTGGGTGGCGTATGCGCTGATGATCGGTTTCGTGGTGGCATTGACCGCGCTGGCACTGTGGCTGCTCAAGCGTGGCGTGGGCATGCGGAGCTGAGGTGGGTGTAGTTTGCCGGGCCTGCGGCCCGGCGGCCCGCTTTACTGCCACTGCCACTGCCGGAGCAACGTCAACTGCGGCTCTGGGTTGAATCGGGGTAGGCGGGGTTCCGGTAGTGCCGGCCGCTGGCCGGCAACCTCGCGGAAATGATCGTTCCTGTGGAGCCGGGCTTTTGCCCGGCTCTTTTCGTATGCGCTTGGACGAACTGTGAGAATGTGGAAGAGAGATTTGGAGGGACGTCGTGCCTTGATTCGATCTCGCCCATCCGCGAAAGGCGCTCCGCCAACCGCCACATAACGCCCTGCGGGTAGTGAAAAACTCCGGCACAATCGCAGGGTGAATCCCCCAACTGCAGTGAGCGTGCGATGCGTATCCTGATCCTCGGCGCCGGTGGTACCGGTGGTTATTTTGGTGGTCGGCTGGCCCAGGCCGGTGTGGATGTGACGTTCCTGGTGCGTCCCGCGCGTGCGGCGCAGCTGGCGGCCGAGGGGCTTGTGATCCGGAGTCCGGTTGGCGATGCGACGTTCCCGGTCAAGCACGTCATCGCCGAGGCGCTGCCCGCGCTGGCGGCGGCCGAGCCGTTCGATCTGGTGATTCTGAGCTGCAAGGCGTACGACCTGGACATTTCGATCGAGGCGATTGCCCCGGCGATGGGGCCGCGTACGACGCTGCTGCCGATCCTCAACGGGCTGCACCACTACGCGGCACTGGATGCGCGCTTCGGGCGCGATGCGGTGCTGGGCGGGCTGTGCTTCATCAGCGCGACCAAGGCCATCGATGGTGCGGTGCTGCACCTGGCGCCAGCGGCCAAGCTGACCTTCGGCGAGCGCGACGGTACCGGCAGCAGCGCGCGGGTGTTGGCGCTGGCGGCCGCGTGCGTGCAGGCGAACGTGGACCATGTGGCCAGCGATGCGATCGGGCAGGAGCAGTGGATCAAGTACACGTTCCTGACCACCCTGGCGGCGGCGACGTGCCTGATGCGCGCCGATGTGGGCACGATCGTGGCCACCGACGATGGGGCGGCAATCGTGCGTGGCCTGTATGACGAATGCCTGGCCGTGGCCGATGCCGCAGGCGAGCCGATTCCGGCCAAGGCGCGCGAGATCGCGCTGACGGCCACGACCCAGGCCGGCTCGGCGTTGAAGGCGTCCATGCTGCGCGACCTGGAAGCGGGCCAGCAGGTGGAGGCCGAGCAGATCGTGGGCGACATGCTGGCGCGTGCACGCGCCGCCGGGCAGGCCGCGCCGCTGCTGGCGGTGGCCTACAGCCACCTGCAGGCCTACCAGCGCCAGCGCGGCGCCTGAGCATGCACACCGCTGCGCCGGCGCACGTGCTGGTGCTGGGCCTGGGCTACAGCGGGCGGCACCTGGCCGCCCTGCTCCAGGCCCAGGGCATCGCGTGCAGCGGCACCGTGCGCGACCCCGGCGCGGCCCCCGATGACGGGCTGACGCGGCACCGGCTGGCCGAAGGCGTGCCGGTTGATGAGGAGCTGCGCGCGGCGATCCGGCGCGCGGACGCGATTGTGTGCAGCGTGCCGCCGGAGGATGCGGGCGACCCGGCGCTGCGCCTGCTCGCCGATGCACTGCACGACAGCCCCGCGCTGCGCTGGGTGGGCTACCTGTCCTCGACGGCGGTCTATGCCGACCGCGACGGGGGCTGGGTCGACGAACAGTCCAGCGCCGATGCTGACAACGACACCGCCCTGCGACGGCTACGTGCCGAGCAGCAGTGGCGTGCGTTCGCGCAGGCACGCGGTATCGCCTCGGCGGTGTTCCGCCTGCCCGCGCTGTACGGTCGGGGGCGCAACGCGCTGGTGCAGCTGGCGCAGGGCAAGGCCCGGCACGTGGTACGGCCCGGGCTGGTGTTCAACCGGCTGCATGTGGAAGACCTGGCCGCTGCAGTGCTGGCGGCGATGCAGCGGCCGCAGGGCCACGCGCTCTATCTGCCGGCCGACCACGCGCCGGCCCCGCCGCAGGACGTGCTGGCGCATGCCGCGTTGCTGAGTGGCCTGCCACTGCCCGCCGCGCAGGCCTGGGATGACCCGGCCCTCCCCGCCTCGCTGCGCCGCTTCTACGCCAGCAACAAGCGCATCGACAGCCGCGGCACGCGTGCGGCGTTGCAGTGGCAACCCCGCTTCGCGACCTACCGCGATGGCCTGGCCGACGCCTGGGCAAACGGCGACGGCCGGTAGCCCACGACCGTTGGTCGTGGGGGCGTTATCAGGCGACGTCAGGCAACCGGAAGAACGCACGCGTGGCTGCGGTCGCGTTGGCGGCCGTGGTCTGCACGTCTTCGCCCCGATCGCGCGCCAGCTCCTCGACGATGTGCGACAGGAACATCGGCTCGTTGCGGCGGTCCTTGGGCATCGGCTTGAGCGAGCGCGGCAGCAGGTACGGCGCGTCAGTTTCGATCATCAGGCGGTTGGCCGGGATGTGCTTCACCAGCTCACGCAGGTGGCCGCCACGGCGTTCGTCGCACAACCAGCCGGTGATGCCGATGTACCAGTCCTGGTCCAGGTAGTCGAACAGCTCCTGGCGCTCGCCGGTGAAGCAGTGCACCACCGCCGCGCCCAACCGGCCGTCGAAGTTCTTCATCTGCGCCATGAAATCGGCGTGCGCATCGCGCTGGTGCAGGAACAGCGGCTTGCGCGCGCCATCGGCCGCCACCACGTCGGCCGCCAGCTGCAGCTGGCGCTCAAAGGCGCGGTGCTGGGCTGGGCGCGGGGCGAAATCACGGAAGTAATCCAGCCCGCACTCGCCCACCGCCACCACGTCGGCATGCGCATGCAGCGCGCGCATCTGGGCATCGCATTCGTCGGTGTATTCCACCGCGTGGTGCGGGTGCACGCCGGCGGTGGCATACAGGAAGCCGGGATGCTGGCGTGCCAGCGCCAGCGCCATCGGCGAATGCTCGCGGCTGGCCCCGGTAATGATCATCTGTGCCACCCCCGCCTCGCGGGCACGCGCCAGCACGGCGTCGCGGTCGCGGTCGAAGGAGTCGTGGGTGAGGTTGGCGCCGATATCGATCAGTTGCATGGGGAGCTACGAGGCAGGTAACCCGCGCATTGTAGCTGCCCCCCGCGCAGGCTCACTCCGGATCCGGCCCGGTGAGCAGCCGCTGCACCAGTTCACGCGACAGGCCTGTCAGCACGATCCGGTCGCCATCGCGCATCACGGTGATGAACGGGTAGCCATCGCGTTCGAGGGTGTCGGCCGGTACGGGGCTGGCATCGACCGTGCCGCCTGCGGGAATGCGCAGGTACCAGACTTCCGCGCACAACGCAGAGAACGCCGGCAGCGGTTCCGGGTAGGTGCCGCCCCGGCCCGCCACCTCGGCGGTCTTCAACAACGCCAGCAGGCGCGGCAGCAGGTCGCCATAGGGCGTAGCGTCATCGAGGCCGAGCGAGGCGCCCAAGGCCTCGGGGGCGGTGCTCATGCTGAACAAGGTCGCGGTGGCGCGCGAGCGCGGCACCAGGCTGGTGCGAAGAGTCAGGCCTTGCCCCTTCCAGAGCGCCTCGCTGGCGCCGTGCAGGAACGGCTGGAGGTCGTGGTCGAAGCGCGTCAGCCACGCGTCGTACTGCAGGCGCGCCGCGTCCAGGTTCCAGCGTGGCAGCGCGCATTGCGCACCCGGTGCCTGGCGCTGCCAGCGCTCGGGAATCCCCACGCCCGCGCACTCGCGGCACACCAGCTCGGTGTCGGTCGGGCCCTCGAAGTGCAGGCTGGGCGCGTGGGCGTCGGCGCAGTCGTCACTGTCGAGCAGCAGGCGAAAGCCCGTGGTGCCGGCGCAGCGCACCAGTGTGTTGCTATGCATGCCCAATGTGCTGTGGCCGAACTGCGAGAGCCAGACAAAGGCGCGATCATCGGCCAGCTGCAGGCTGGGGTAGAGCGGCTCGCGCAATGTGCCATCGGCCACCGCGCGGCGGATCGCCGCCTCGTTGTCCAACCCGGCAGGCAGGTAGCGGGCATCCAGCGTGGGCTGCAGCAGCATCGCCAACGGGTGGCCGTCGTAGGGCATGTGCAATCCCTCGCCCAGGTCCTCCTCAGGCGCCGCAGCGGGGCTGGCGGCGCTGACCGAGGCCAACGGACAGAGCAAAAGGAGCGACAACAACAGGCGAGCCAAGCGCAACATCTACACGTCCGGGTACGGCGGGGCGGCACAGGGAAGCATGCCTGCCCGGCGGCTGGCAATCGGCACGTCCGGCAGACGCCGTATCCTTGAGCCATGACTGCCCCGATTTTTCCAATCTCCCCGCTGCTGCCGCAGATTCTCGACCACCTGGCCGGCCACGCGCGCTTGGTGCTGGAGGCGCCCCCCGGCGCCGGCAAGACCACCCAGGTGCCGTTGGCCCTGCTGAACGCGCCGTGGCTGCAGGGCCAGAAGATCATCATGCTGGAACCGCGACGGGTGGCCGCGCGCAGCGCCGCGCAGTTCATGGCGCGGCAGCTGGGCGAAGCGGTGGGCGACACCGTCGGCTACCGCATCCGTTTCGAGAACAAGGTGTCGGCCCGCACCCGCGTCGAAGTGGTCACCGAAGGCATCCTGACCCGGATGCTGCAGGACGACCCGATGCTCGACGGCGTGGGCGCGCTGCTGTTCGATGAATTCCACGAGCGTCATCTGGCCGCCGATCTCGGCCTTGCACTGGCGCTGGACGTGCAGGCGCAGCTGCGCGAGGACCTGCGCATCGTGGTGATGTCGGCCACGCTGGATGGCGAGCGGCTGGCGCAGTTTCTCGACGCGCCCCGGCTGAGCAGCGCGGGCCGCAGCTTTCCGGTGGCGATCAGCCATTTCCCCGCCCGTCGCGAAGAATCGCTGGAAGCCCAGGCACGGCGCGCGGTGGAACAGGCGCTGGCCGAGCATCCCGGCGATGTACTGGTGTTCCTGCCGGGCCAGCGCGAGATTGCGCGCACCCAGGCCGCGCTGGAGCAGGCGCTGCCAGCCACGGTGCAAGTGCTGCCGCTGCACGGCGAACTGCCGGTGGAGCAGCAGTCGCGGGTGCTGCAACCCGACCCGCAGGGCCAGCGCCGCGTGGTGCTGGCCACCAACGTGGCCGAATCCTCGGTCACGTTGCCGGGGGTGCGCGTGGTGATCGATGCCGGGCTGGCGCGCGAGCCGCGCTACGACCCCAACAGCGGCTTCGCCCGGCTGGACGTGGTGAGCATCGCGCAGGCGTCGGCCGACCAGCGCGCCGGGCGTGCCGGGCGTGTGGCCGAGGGCTGGGCGTGGCGGCTGTGGCCGCAGTCGCAGCGGCTGGAGGCCCAGCGCCGGCCGGAGATGGCGCAGGTGGAATTGACGTCGCTGGCATTGGAACTGGCCGCGTGGGGCAGCGATGACCTGCGCTTCGTCGACCCGCCACCGGTGGGCGCACTGGCGGCCGCGCGCGAGCTGCTGCAGCGGCTGGGTGCGACGAGCGACAGCGGCGGGCTGACTGCGCTGGGCCGGCGCATGCTCACCCTGGGCACCCACCCGCGGCTGGCGGCGATGCTGCTGGCGGCCAACGGTGGCAGCGAGCAGGCGCTGGCGTGCGACCTGGCCGCGCTGGTGGAAGCACGCGACCCGCTGCGCCACGGCGGTGACGCACTGGCCGCCCGGTGGCGCGCCTTGGCCGCGTTCCGCCAGAGCCGCGCGCCGCACGATGCCAACCGCGGCGCACTGGCCACCATCGATGCCGCCAGCACGCAGTGGGGGCGACGCCTGCGCTGTGACGCCGCGCCACCCACGACGGTGGAGGCACACCAGCTCGGCGATCTGCTGGCCCACGCCTTCCCTGACCGCATCGCCGCGCGCCACCCCACCGATCCGCTGCGCTACCTGCTGGCCAACGGGCGCAGTGCGCGCCTGTTCGATCCCAGTGATCTGCGTGGGGAGCCGTGGCTGGTGGCGGTGGAACTGCGCTATGAGGCGCGTGATGCCTTGCTGCTGCGCGCCGCGCCGGTCGATGAGAACCGACTGCGCCGCGATTTCCCCGCCCGCTTCACCCAGCAGGACGTGGTGCGTTGGGACGGCGACAAGCGTGCGCTGGTGGCGCGCCGCGAAACCCGTTTCGACCGCATCGTGCTGGACAGCCGCTCGGCCGGGCGCGTGGATCCGGCGCATGCCGCACAGGCGCTGACCGAGGCCGTGGCCGAACTCGGCATCGACGCGCTGCCGTGGACCGAGGGCCTGCGCCAGTGGCAGGCACGGGCGCTGGCGCTGCGTGCTTGGCTGCCGGAACTGGAGCTGCCGGACGTGTCCGATGCCGCGCTGATGGCGACGCTGCCCCAGTGGCTGACGCCCGCGTTCACCGGCAAGACGCGGCTGGATGCGCTGGACGAAGCCAGTCTGGGCGAGGCCCTGAAGTCGCCGTTGCCGTGGGCGCAGCGGCAGCTGATCGATCGGCACGCGCCGGTGCGAATGGCGGTGCCGTCGGGCATGGAGCGGCCGATTCACTACGCGGTAGACGCCGATGGCGTGACCCCGCAGGGACCGGTGCTGGCGGTAAAGCTGCAGGAACTGTTCGGGCTGGCCGACACCCCGCGCATCGCCGATGGCCGCGTGCCGCTCACCCTGCACCTGCTCTCGCCCGGCGGCCGCCCCCTGCAGGTCACCCAGGACCTGCGCAACTTCTGGGCCAACACCTACGCCGAGGTCAAAAAGGAAATGAAGGGCCGCTATCCCCGGCACCCGTGGCCGGACGATCCGTGGACGGCGACCGCCACGCACCGGGCCAAGCCGCGCGGGACGTGACGCGGCTGTCGCATTCATGGCTGCCGGCTGACCGCGTCATCGCGCCGCACTGCAACGGCGCGGGCAAGCCGCTACAGTCGTGATCCGGCCGTGGCAGGTGGCTAACACGCCCTACACGGCCCGCGCGCCACACTGGATCAGAACCGAGGCAAAGGAACCCCCATGAGCAGACTGACTGTGATTACCGACCGCGCCCTTGAGCGCGCCCTGGACCTGGCAAGCAGCGCGGGTGACGGCCTCAAGCTTGCCGGTGGCAGCCTGCGTCACCTTGGCCCGCAGGCCACGGACTGGATCAAGACCGGTGCCGCGCTGGGCGCGGTGAAGACCGGCAGCAAGGTGGCCGCGAAGGTGGTGCGCCGCAATCCGGCCGTAACCATCGCCGCCGCTGCGGTGGGCGTGGGCCTGCTGGGCTACGCGCTGTACCGCAAGCAGCAGAAGAAGAAGCTCGCCAACGGCGGCGTGGTGGACGGCCAGGCGCAGCGTATCAGCGCCCGCAACCGCCGCACCAGCACCGTGGTGGATGAGCACAGCGATATCGGCAGCGACGCCTGATCTGCTGGGGCGTCAGCGTGTGTGTATCGAAAGCCGCCGGCCTTGTCCGGCGGTTTTTTTTCGTATGCGTACCAACCAACGGTTGGTACCTACCGGCGGTGTTATCCGATCTGGCGCCACTGGCCGGGTTGCAGGTCGCCCAGCGCGTGCGGGCCCATGGAGGCGCGCACCAGGCGCAGCGTGGGCAGTCCCACGGCCGCGGTCATTCGTCGTACCTGGCGGTTGCGGCCTTCGCGCAGGGTGACGGCCAGCCAGCTGTCAGGCACGGTCTTGCGGAAGCGCACCGGTGGGTCACGCGCCCACAGCGCGGGTGCGGGGTCGAGGCGCTCGATCTTGGCCGGCAGGGTCGGGCCGTCGTTGAGCTGCACGCCATCGCGCAGGGCCTGCAGCTGCGCGTCGCTGGGCGTGCCTTCCACCTGCACCCAGTAGGTCTTGTCGGCCTTGTGGCGCGGATCGGTGAGGGTGTGCGCCAGGCCACCGTCATCGGTGAGCAGCAGCAGGCCTTCGCTGTCGTAGTCCAGCCGCCCGGCCGCATACACCGCCGGCGGCAGCCCGAAGCCGGCCAGCGTCGCGCGCGGAGGCTGGCTGCGGTCGGTGAACTGGCACAGCACATTGAAGGGTTTGTTGAAGGCGATCAGCATGGCGGAAACAACAGCGGGGGACGGGCCATTGTCCCATCCCCCGCAGGTCTGTGATGCATGGCGCCGCAGCAGGGCGCTGTGGGTCAGGGCTTCACGAAGCGCAGGGTCATGCGGTCGCTTTCACCGATGGCCTGGTACTTCGCATCGTCGGCCTTGTCGTGCTGGTTGGTCGGCGGCAGGGTCCACACCCCGTTCGGGTGGTCCTTGGTGTCGCGCGGGTTGGCGTTGATCTCGCTGCTCCCGGCCAGTTTGAAGCCGGCGGCTTCAGCCATCGCGATCACCTGCTTCTGGCCCACGTACCCGCTCTTGTCATCGGCCGGCACATCGGCCTTGGCACGGTGCTCCACCACGCCCAGCACGCCACCGGGCTTGAGCACCTTGTAGAAGCCCTGGAACATGCCCTCGGCCTGGTTTGCGCTGCGCCAGTTGTGCACATTGCGGAAGGTCAGCACCACGTCGGCCGAGTTGTCCGCACCGAACTGCGGCGCGGTCGGGTTGTAGGCCACCACCTGGGTCTTGCCATACAGCGCGGCATTGTCGGCGAACTTCTTCTGCAGGCTGTTACGGCTGCGCTGCTGGTAGTCGCGGCCGCGGCCTTCGGGTACCGCCATCGGATCGACCACCGCGGCGACATAGCTGCCCTTGTCGCGCAGCAACGGGCCCAGGATTTCCGAGTACCAGCCGCCGCCCGGGGTGATCTCGATGACGGTCTTGCCCGGTGCCACGCCGAAGAACGACAGCGTCTGCGCCGGATGTCGCCACGCATCGCGCTTGACGTTGGCCGGGTCGCGCCAGTCGCCCTGCACCGCCGTCTGCACCGCCGGGGTGATCGTGATCTGCGCATTGGGGCCGGCCGGCTTGGTCGCCAGGGCCGGGGCGGACAGCAGCAGCGTGGACAGGGTGAACAGGCAGGCAGTGGTCAGCGAACGGGTTTTCATCGGCGTCTTCCAGTGGCGGGATGCGGCGAGACTAGCAGCCGCGATGCCCAAGGTGTTCACAAAGCGTTAGTGCGATGCAGCACGGCGGAACACTGTTTTGTGGCAGCCGCCGCAGCGCTGTCATGGCCACGGAACTATGCTGATGCATTGGATTTCCACAGGAGCACCTCTCCCATGACTGCATCGCGCGAACTCGGCCGCTCCGGCCTGACTGTGCAACCCATTGCCTTCGGCGGCAACGTCTTCGGCTGGAGCGCCGACGAGAAAACCTCGTTCGCGCTGCTGGATGCCTTCGTCGACGCCGGCTTCAACCTGGTGGATACCGCCGACGCGTATTCGGCCTGGGTGCCGGGCAACAGCGGCGGCGAATCGGAGACCATCCTGGGCCGCTGGTTCAAGCACAGCGGCAAGCGCGACAAGGTGGTGCTGGCCACCAAGGTCGCCAAGTGGGCCGAGCGCCCGGGCCTGTCGGCCGACAACATCGCCGCGGCGGTGGAAGATTCGCTGCGCCGCCTGCAGACCGATGTGATCGATCTGTACCAGGCGCACGAAGACGACGAATCCACGCCGCTGGAAACCACCCTGGCCGCGTTCGGCCGCCTGATCGAGCAGGGCAAGGTGCGTGCCATCGGTGCGTCCAACTACAGCGCCAGCCGCCTGCGCGATGCGCTTGCGGTGTCGGCCGACTACGCGCTGCCGCGTTATGAAACGTTGCAGCCGGAGTACAACCTGTACGACCGCGCCGGCTACGAAGCAGAACTGGAACCGCTGGTGCGCGACCAGGGCATCGGCGTGATCAGCTACTACTCGCTGGCCAGCGGCTTCCTGAGCGGCAAGTACCGCAGTGCCGCCGATGCAAGCAAGAGCAGCGCGCGCGGCAAGAGCGTGGTGGACAAGTACCTCAATCCGCGCGGCCTGCGCATCCTGACCGCGCTGGACGACATCGCCAGCACGCACGGTGCCAGTGCGTCGCAGGTGGCGCTGGCGTGGCTGATCGCGCGGCCCGGCATTACCGCGCCAATCGTCAGCGCCACCAGCGTCGCGCAGTTGAAGGATGTGCTGGCGGCCGCGCAGATGGCGCTGTCGGCCGAGGATGTGGCGCAGCTGGATACGGCCAGCGCCGAGCAGGGCTGAGCCCGGCGGCCCACGTGTCGAACACGCAGCCGCCGCGAGGCGGCTGCGTCGTTTCGGTCATGCCGTGGTGCACGTCCGCGATGCAACGGCGGTCGTCGCATTCGGCCGACATAATGTGTGGATTACATGGTCCGCTTGCAGCGGGAAACAAACCCGGGTAATGTTCGCGCCCATCGCCGCAGCCTGCGGCACCCTTCCACCCAACCGAGCCCGTCATGCCCCTTCGTTTCTCCGCCCTCGCCCACCGACTGCACCGCGCGACCCCTGCGCTGCGTCCGTGCGACGTTGCGGGCAAGGCCGACGCGCTGACCATCGACTGATCTTCCCGCACGGAGATCGGTCACCGATCTCCGAGGCACGCCAACGCCCTCGGATGCTGCATCCGGGGGCGTTTTCGTTTGCGTTGGCGTCGCCCCACCTTCCGATCACATGGCGTGATCTTCCATCGTCCACACCCGGGCAAGGACTGCCTGACCACACGGACGTGTTGCCACGAGGCGCGAAAGCGCTGTGCCCAGGTGTGGGGCACGGGCAGCGGGAGATGATGTCTTTTTTATTATGCGTGCCGGTTTACCCGGCGCTGCCTGGCCGTGCCCCGGGATTATCTGGGGCTGCCACTCAATGGAATGAATGACCATGAACATAGAAACACCTTTTGAACTGCTGCACGCCGAGGGCACCACCCCCATCAAGGGTTGGGTACACGGCGTACCCGTGGACGAACTGGCCCGGGCGCAACTGCGCAACATCGCTGCGGTGCCGTTCGTCGGCCCGTGGGTGGCGGTGATGCCGGACGTACACGTAGGCAAGGGAGCCACCGTGGGCTCGGTGATCCCTACCCGCGGCGCGATCATTCCGGCCGCGGTCGGCGTGGACATCGGCTGCGGCATGGCGGCGGTGCGCACCACGCTGCGCGCCGAGGACCTGCCCGACAACCTGGCCCGGCTGCGCAGTGACATCGAGCGCAGCGTGCCGGTGGGCAATGGCCGCGGCGGCGAGCACCGGCAGCTGCCGGACAGCATCCACAGCCGCATCGTGCGGTCCGGGCTGGTCGAGCGGCTGGATGCCATCAAGCAGCGGCACCGGCGCGTGCGCACCGACAAGCTGGCCTGCCAGATCGGCACGCTCGGCGGTGGCAACCACTTCATCGAAATCTGCCTGGATGAAACCGGGGCGGTGTGGGTGATGCTGCACAGCGGCTCGCGCGGTACCGGCAACCTGATCGGCACCTACTTCATCGAGCAGGCGCGCGAGCAGTTGGCCCGGCGCGTGCTCGGCTTCCACCTGCCGGACAAGGACCTGGCCTTCTTCATGCAGGGCGAGCCGTTGTTCGATGACTATGTGCAGGCCGTGTCATGGGCGCAGGACTACGCCCGCGAGAACCGCGAGGCGATGATGGCGCGGGTGCTGGCCGAGATGCGGCTGCGGCTGCCGAAGTTCCAGTTGGAGAAGCTGGCGGTGAACTGCCACCACAACTACGTGCAGACCGAGACCCACGGGGGCGAGGAACTGCTGGTGACCCGCAAGGGTGCGGTCAGCGCGCGCGCCGGCGAGCTGGGGATCATCCCGGGCAGCATGGGCACGCGCAGCTATATCGTGCGTGGCAAGGGCAATGCCGAGAGCTTCCACAGCTGCAGCCATGGAGCCGGACGCGTGATGAGCCGCAGCGCGGCGCGCCAGCAGATCACCCTGGCCCAGCACCGCGAGGCCACCGCGCACGTGGAATGCCGCAAGGATGCGGCGGTGATCGATGAGTCGCCCGCGGCGTACAAGTCGATCGACGCGGTGATGGCCGCGCAGCGCGACCTGGTGGAGGTGGTGCACACCCTGCGCCAGGTGGTGTGCATCAAGGGCTGAGCAGGCAGAGCGCGGCGGCCATCGACGGGTCGCCGCGCGTCTGTCAGGCCGCGCTGTCTTCGGCCACCAGCGCGTGGTGCAGGCTCACGCCCGCGCGAACACCTTCGGCGCTGGCCAGGCTGATGTTGCCCACCAGCGTCGCATCGCCTGCCGCGTAGATGCCGGGGACGCTGGTCTGCTTGCCCGCATCAACCTGGACGAGCACGCCCACCGGGCTGTCCTCCAGCGCGCAGCCGAGCTGTTGGACCAGCGGCGTGGCCATCTGCTGACGCGCGGTGACAAATAGCGCACGCAGTTCCACCCGGCGGCCATCGGCAAGCACTGCTGCGCTCAACGCGGGTGCCTCGCCCTCCAGGCCAACCACCACCTCATGCTCGATGCTCACGCCGCGACGCTGCAGGGTGGCCAGTTCATCTGCGGTCAGCGCCATGCCATGCGCGAACAGGGTGACCTGGCCCCAATCGGCCAGCAGCGCCGCCATCGTGGTCGACTTCTCGTGCCCGCCCAGCAGACCAATCGCGCCGCCGCCGATTTCATAGCCATGGCAGTACGGGCAATGCACCACGCTGTGGCCCCAGCGCTCGGCCAGGCCCGGCAGGTCGGGTAGTTCGTCGCGGATGCCGGTGGCCAGCAGCAGTTTGCGCGTGGCCCAGGTCTCGTTGCCCGCGGTAGCCACCACGAAGCCATCGACCGTGGGTTGGGCCGTGGTGACGGTGTCGCTGATCCAGCGCACGGTGGGGTACTCCAGCAGCTGCGCCTTGGCGTTGCGCAGCAGCTCGGCGCCGGCGATGCCGTCCTGCCCAAGCACGCCGTGCGAATGCGCGGCAAAGCGGTTGCGCGGCAGGCCGCTGTCGATCACCAGGACCTCGCGACGCGCACGCGCCAGGATCAGGGCGGCGGACAGGCCGGCGAAACTGCCGCCGACAACAATTGCATCAAAGGTCATGGGGAACTCCTGCTGCATGGTGGGCCAAGTGGGGGGCGAAGGCCTCGCCGAGGGTGGCCAGGGTGGTGCCACGCAGGCGCTGCTCAAGCAGGGCCTGGGCCTGGCGGTAGCTGTCATCCAGTGCGTCGTTGACCACCTGCTGCACCGGGCAGCCGCGCCCGGTTTGGCGGGCACCGGTATGCAGCAGCGCCGGCGCACCGATGGCCACATACACGTCATGCAGGGTGATCTGGGCCGGGGCGCGGGCCAGTTGGCTGCCGCCGCCGTGGCCGCGCACACTGGTGACCAACCCGCCCTTGTGCAGAGCCGCGAGCAGGCGCCGGATTACCACCGGGTGGGTGGGCAGGCAGGTCGCCAACTGCTCGGAGGTACGCGGGCCCTCCTGACCGACCAGATGGGCCATCACATGAAGTGCGTCGGAGAACTGATTTTTGGCTTTCATGTAACAACAATAGTTACATTAAAGTTGCCTGTCCAGTCCGGTTTCGTTCCATTTGCGACAATATTTGATCTGCACAAATTCTTCACGACGTTGAATGGAACAGTAATCGTGATTGGCGTCGCACTTCAGGCTGCTTCAGGCAGACCGATACCGCATTGCCCTTCCTTACTTTTCATTCCCCATGACGTCCTCCGCACCGGCGCGTCCACGCGCCCCGAGTCTTCAGTTCAAACTGCTGGGCGCGCTGTCGCTTGGCTTGGTGATCATCGTGCTGGCCGCGTTGGCCGGGCTGGGTTCGGCCTGGCGGAACCTGTCGACCGACGTGCCCGTCGAGGTCGCCCGCAAGGCGCAGGCCGAGCTGCTGCAGCGTGAATTCCGCCTGCAGGTGCAGGAGTGGAAGAACGTATTGATCCGGGGGGCAGACGATGCACTGCGCACGCGCCACCTGGCCGCGTTCGATGCGGAAGGACGCCGCATTGCAGACCTGGCCGGTGGGCTCGCCAGCAGCCGCGACGAGCAGACGCGTACGCTCGCCCGTCAGTTCCTGACCGAGCATCGTGCCCTGGAGGCGCGCTACCGCGGTGCGCTGGAGGCGTTTGCGGCCAGTGGATACGATACGCAGGCCGGCGATGCGCTGGTGCGCGGTGCCGACCGCAGCGTCGGAACCACACTGGACGCGCTGGCGGCACGCGCCAACGAACGGGCCGAGTTCGAAACCAATGCCACCTCCGAGCGTGCACGCGCCGCGCTGGTGGCATCGGCGATCGTCACGGCGCTGGCGGCGGTGGTACTGCTGGGGGTGCTGGCACTGTGGCTGCGCCGCTCGGTGATCGCCCCGGTGATCGCGGTGGAAGCGGCCGCCCGTGCGGTCGCACGCGGCGATCTGGAGCATCCGGTGGCGGTGCACAGCCGCGACGAGATCGGCCGCCTCGGCACGGCGATGGGTGAGGTCACCCAGACCCTCAAGGCGGTACTGGCCGCTCAGGCGGTGATGGCGCAGCGCCATGAGGCTGGCCAGATCAGCTACCGGATGGATGCCGACGCGCTGCCCGGCGCGTATGGCCAGATGGTGCGCGAGAACAATGCGCTGGTGGCCAACCACATCCAGGTGAAACTGCGCGCGATCGAGATCATGGGCCACTACGCGGTCGGTGATCTGTCGGTGGACATGGAACGCCTGCCCGGCGAGAAGGCGGTGATCACCCAGGCGCTGGATACGGCCAAGGCCAACCTGGGTGCGATCAATGCCGAGATCAAGCGATTGGCGGCCGCCGCCGCGATGGGCGATTTCAGCCAGCGGGGCGATGAACGGCGCTACCAGCACGACTTTGGGGAGATGGTGGGCGGCCTCAACCGGCTGATGCAGACCACCGAGCAGGACCTGGGCGAAGTGTCGCGCGTACTGCAGGCAATCGCCGGCGGTGACCTCAGCGCGCGCATGCACGGCGACTTCCACGGTGTGTTCGCCCGCATGCGCGATGACATGGCCCGCACCACCGGTCAGCTGACCACGATCGTCGGCGACATCAAGCGTGCCGCGCAGTCGATCCAGACCGCCGCCGGCGAAATCGCCGCGGGCAACAGCGACCTGTCCCAGCGCACCGAACAGCAGGCCGCCAACCTGGAAGAAACCGCCGCGTCGATGGAGGAACTCACCTCCACCGTGCGCCAGAACGCCGAGCATGCGCGACAGGCCAACCAGCTCTCGATCAGCGCCGCATCGGTGGCTTCGCAGGGCGGTGAGGTGGTGGGTCAGGTGGTGCAGACCATGGGCGCGATTGAAACCTCGTCGAAGAAGATCGCCGAGATCATTTCGGTGATCGACGGCATCGCATTCCAGACCAACATCCTGGCGCTCAACGCGGCGGTGGAGGCGGCGCGGGCCGGCGAACAGGGTCGCGGCTTTGCGGTGGTGGCCAGCGAAGTGCGCACGCTGGCGCAGCGCTCGGCCGGCGCGGCCAAGGAAATCAAGTCGCTGATCGACGCCTCGGTCGGCGATGTCGCCACCGGCGCGCGTCTGGTGCACCAGGCCGGGCAGACCATGGGCGAGATCGTCACCGGCGTGCAGCGGGTGACCGACATCATGGCCGAGATCTCTGCCGCATCGCAGGAGCAGTCGGCCGGTATCGAACAGGTCAACCAGACCGTGGTGCACATGGACGAAGCCACCCAGCAGAACGCCGCCCTGGTGGAAGAGGCGTCGGCGGCGGCACGCAGCATGGAAGAACAGGCGGTGGCATTGAACGATGCCGTGGACGTGTTCGTGCTGGATGCCGGGCGCGCGCCGGCGCCGGGGCTGGCGCGCGCGGCGTGATGCACCGCGACGCCGGCCGTCGGCCGGCGTCAACGCGCGGATCAGTGCACGTAGGGGTCGCCCACCATCGCCGCCGCCAGGTGGTCCAGGAACGAGCTGATCCGCGCCGACACCGCGGTGTTGCGGTAGTACACCGCGTGGATCGGCTGCCGCACCTCCACGGTGTGCGCTGGCAGCAACTGCACCAGGCGGCCGTCCTGGCGGTCGCGGTGGGTCATGAAGTCGGACAGGCAGACGATTCCCACCCCTTCCAGGGCCAGCGCGCGCAACGTTTCGCCGCTGGATACCGCTATCGCCGGGCGCACATGCAGAAGCGCGTCGGTGTCGCCGGGCAGCGGCCAGTGGTTGAGCGAATCCGGCTCATTGAAGCCCAGCAGCGTGTGCGTGCGCAGGTCGGCCACGCTGGCCGGCGTGCCGTGCTCCTGCAGGTAGCCCGGGCTGGCCAGCACGCGCAGGCGGCTATGGGCCAGCGGCCGCGCATGCAAGGTGGAATCGGCCAGCGGCCCGATCCGGATCGCCACGTCGGTGCGCCGTTCCAGCAGGTCGATGTAGCGCTCGCTGCTGTTGAGTTCCAGCGCCACGTCCGGATACCGCGCGCGGTAGCTCGCCACCAGCGGCGCGATCGCGTGCAGCACGAAGGGCATCGCCGCATCCACGCGCAACCGCCCCGCTGGTCGGTCGCGGCGAGCAGCGAGCTGCTCTTCGGCCGCTTCCACGGACGCCACGATCGCGCGGGCGTGGGCCAGGAACGCATCGCCCTCTTCGGTGAGCTGCAGGCGCCGGGTGGTGCGGGTCAGCAGCGTGGTGCCCAGCTTCTCTTCCAGCCGGCCCAGCGCGCGGCTCACCCCGGAGGTGGTCTGGCCCAGGGTTTCGGCGGCGGCGGTGATCGAACCGCTGTCGATCACCGCAATGAAGGCCTGCATTTCGTCGAGGGTGGTTTTCATGGCGGACACGCGGCGGGCAGAGGTCCATTATTGACCATCAGGCAAGAGTGATTGGCGTGAAGGCCGCTTTTTCGGCAAGAGTGCGGCGCGCAGACTGCGCAGCCTCCCTCCCACCGGTAACCGTCATGTCCCGTGGTATTCCCTTGGCCCTGCTGGCGCTCACCCTCGGTGCGTATGCCATCGGCACCACCGAATTCGTCATCGTCGGGTTGATCCCGACCATCGCCGCCGACCTGGGCGTGTCCCTGCCCTCGGCCGGCCTGCTGGTCTCGCTGTACGCCCTGGGCGTGGCGGTCGGCGCACCGGTGCTCACCGCGCTCACCGGCCGGGTGCCACGCAAGACACTGCTGGTCGCGTTGATGGTGCTGTTCACGCTGGGCAATGTGATTGCGTGGATGGCACCCGGCTATGGCGCGCTGATCGTGGCGCGGGTCCTCACCGGCCTGGCGCACGGCGTGTTCTTCTCGATCGGGTCGATCATCGCCACCTCGGTGGTGCCCAAGGAAAAGGCGGCCAGCGCGATCGCGATCATGTTCACCGGGCTCACCGTGGCGCTGGTTACCGGCGTGCCGCTGGGTACCTTCATCGGCCAGCACCTGGGCTGGCGCGCCACCTTCCTGGCGGTGGCCGCGCTCGGCGTGATCGCGCTGATCGGCAGCCTGCTGTTCGTGCCGCGCAACCTGCAGCGCAGCGAACCGGCCACGTTCGGCCAGCAGCTGTCGGTGCTGGCCCAGCCTCGCCTGCTACTGGTGTATGCGATCACCGCACTGGGCTACGGCGGCACCTTCCTGTCGTTCACCTACCTGGCCTCGATCCTGCAGGACGTCACCGGTTTTTCGGCCAATGCGGTCAGCGGCGTGCTGCTGGTGTACGGCGTGTCGGTGGCGATCGGCAACCTGTGGGGCGGCCGCCTGGCCGACCGTCGCGGCCCGATCCCGGCGCTGAAGCTGATCTTCGGTTTGCTCGCGGCCGTGCTGTTCGTGCTGACCTTCACCGCCTACAACACCTGGCTGGTGCTGCTGACCGTGCTGGCCCTGGGCGCGGTGGCGTTCGGCAACGTGCCGGGGCTGCAGGTGTACGTGGTCAAGCAGGCGCAGCGCTTCGCCCCGCAGGCCGCCGACGTGGCGTCGGGCCTGAACATCGCCGCGTTCAACGTCGGCATCGCGCTCGGTGCCTCGCTGGGCGGGCTGGTGGTGGACCATTTCGGCCTGATGCACACCCCGTGGCTGGGTGCGCTGGTGGTGCTGGGCGCGTTGGGCCTGACCGTGCTGAGTGGCCGCCTGGATCGCGGCGATGGCGTGGCGGATCGCGCCGACGGCATCGCCGTGGGCGCGCATTGAGGGATTCCGGTCGCGGACCCGTGACAGCAGCCGACCAACGGTCGGCTCTACCGTCGTTTTACGGTGCACGGCGTAGCCTGCACTTCACCCCATGAAGGAGTTTCCATGAGCATTCCCGCATTCGGCCTCGGCACGTTCCGCCTGAAGGGCCAGACCGTCATCGACTCGGTCCGCAACGCATTGGACGTGGGCTACCGCGCCGTCGACACCGCGCAGATCTACGACAACGAGGCCGAGGTTGGCCAGGCCATCGCCGAATCCGGCGTGGCCCGCGATGATCTGTTCCTGACCACCAAGGTGTGGATCGCCAACTTCAGCCACGACGCGCTGCTGGACAGCCTGCGCGAGAGCCTGCGCAAGCTGCGCACCGACCACGTCGAGCTGACCCTGATCCACTGGCCCTCGCCCAAGGATGCGGTGCCGATGGCCGAGTACCTGGGCGCATTGGCCGAAGCGAAGTCGCTGGGCCTGACCCGCCAGATCGGCATCTCCAACTTCACCATCGACCTGACCCGCCGGGCCATCGCGATCCTGGGCGCCGATGCCATCGCCACCAACCAGATCGAAGTCCACCCCTACCTGCAGAACCGCGCCCTGATCGCGTTCCTGAAGGAACAGGGCATCCACGTGACCGCCTACATGAGCCTGGCCTACGGCGAAGTGCTCAAGGACCCGGTGATCCAGTCGATCGCCGAACGCCACCAGGCCAGCGCGGCCCAGGTAGCGCTGGCGTGGGCACTGCAGCAGGGCTTCGCGGTGATCCCCTCCTCCACCAAGCGCGAGAACCTGGCCAGCAACCTGCTCGCCACCGACCTGAGCCTGAGCGATGCGGACATGGCCCAGATCGCCACGCTGGACCGCGGCCAGCGGCTGGCCAACCCGGACGGGATTGCGCCGGCCTGGGACTAACCGGTAGCGCCCGACCGTTGGTCGGGCGTGGGGGCGCGGCGACAGTGCCGGATCAGGGCTGCAACCACGCACGCATCGCGGCGCTGACTTCTTCCGGTTTCTCCATCGGCGCCAGGTGCCCGCAATCGGGCAGCACCACCAGCGTGGAGCCTGGCACCAGCGCATGCATCTCCTCGCTGATCGGCAGCGGGGTGATGCGGTCGTTGGCGCCGCACACGATCAACAGCGGATCGCGGAAGCCGGCCAGTACGTCGTGGCCATCACCCCGTTCCAGCGCGCTCTGGCGCAGGAATACATCAGCACCCAGCCGCGCGGTCATGTCACGCACGCGCTGCACCAGCACGTAGTCATCCAGCCGCGAGGCGTCGATGTAGCTGCGCATCAGCTTGTCGCCAAAGCCGTGGAAGGTGCCGGGCAGGCGCACGCTGGCACGCTGCGACTGGCGCTGAGCGGCGCGCTCGGGCGAATCGGCGTGGATCGAGGTGTCGATCAACGCAAGCCGCAGCACACGCTCCGGTGCGGTGCGCAGGATCTGCTGGGCGACGAAGCCGCCGAGCGAGAAACCTGCCAGGGCGAAACGCTCAGGCGCCTGCGCCAGCACGTCGTCGACCACGGCCTGCATCGTCTCGCCCCGGGTCTGGTCGCCTACGATGCAGTCCGCGATATCGGACAGGTCGGCGATCTGCGCACGCCAGAGTTCAGCGTCGTTGAGCAGGCCGGGGAGCAGCAGCAGGGGGAGGCGGTCGGTCATGGGCCTATTGTCGCCGCGCCGACGTGCACGGTCTGTGCCGCCGACGGCTCAGTGCGTTGCGGTATCTGGCACGTCCGGCACCTGCACCTCCTGCACCGGCAAGGTCACCACCATGACCGTGGAGTCGTCCGGGTCCAGCCTGGTCTTGAAGCCCAGGCTCTGGCACATCGCCAGCATGGTGCTGTTCTCGCGCAGCACCTGCCCTTCGACAATGTTCAGGCCCAGCCACTTGGCGTACTCGATCATGATCGCCATCAGCCGCCAGCCGATGCCGTGGCCTTTGAGATCCGAGCGGATCAGGATGCCGTACTCGCCGCGGTCGTAGTCGGCGTCGGCGTGCAGGCGCACCGCGCCGAGCATGTCGCCGCTGCGCGGGTCGATGGCCACCAGCGCGATCGACCGGGCGTAATCGAGCTGGGTCAGGCGCGCGATGAATTCATGGCTGAAGTGCTTCACCGATTGGAAGAAACGCAGACGCAGGTCGTCGTCGGTGACGCGGGCGAAGAACGCGCGGAACAGCGCATCGTCTTCCGGCCGTACCGGGCGCACGAAGGCCGGTGCGCCGTCGGACAGGGTAATGGTGCGTTCCCATTCCTTGGGATACGGGAACACCGCAAAGCGCGGATGCCCACGGCCCTTGTGCAGTTTGCGCGAGGGCGCGATGGCCACGCGTGCATCGAGCGCGATCACCCCGTCACGGTCGGCGAGCAGCGGGTTGATGTCCAGGCTGCGGATCTCGGGAATGTCGGCGGCCAGCTGCGCCAGCTTGACCAGGATCAGCGCCACGGCGCGCTCATCGGCCGCCGGCACGTCGCGGTAGGCCTTGAGGATGCGCGAGACGCGGGTGCGGCCGATCAGCTCATGCGCCAGGCGCAGGTCCAGCGGCGGCAGCGCAAGCGCCTTGTCGTCGATCACTTCGACGGCGGTACCGCCGCGGCCGAACACGATCACCGGTCCGAAGGTGGGGTCGTCGGCGATGCCGGCGATCAGCTCGCGCGCCTTGGGGCGCACGATGGTGGGTTGCACCAGCACGCCGTCGATGCGGGCATCGGGGCGCTTCTCATGCGCGCGCGCGATGATCGAGGTGGCCGCCGCATGCACCGCCTGCAGCGAGCCGAGGTTGAGGCGCACGCCGTCCACGTCGGACTTGTGCGGGATGTCGGCGGAAAACACCTTCACCGCCACGGTGGCGCCCTGCTCCAGCAGCGGCTGGGCCAGCTCCATGGCCTCGCGCGCGTCGCGGGCCTGCATCACCGGCGCCGACGGAATGCCATAGGCGGTGAGCAACTGGTGGGTGGCGATCGGGTCCAGCCACTGCTGCCCGGCCGCCAGCGCCGCCTCGACCAGCGCGCGCGCGGTGGTGGTATCGACCACGAAGTCTTCGGGCAGGCTGGGCGGGGTTTCCATCAGCGCGGCCTGCGCGTCGCGGTAACGCACCAGGTGCTGGAAGCCGCGCACGGCCTCGGCTTCGGTGGGATAGGTGGGCACACGCGCGGCGTTGAGCGTGGCGGTGGCGCGGTCATCGTTGCCGAGCCAGACCGCGAACACGGGTTTGTCGCGGTGGTGGCGCGGGCGCAGGCCCAGCGTGCGGGTGAGGGCTTGGGCGGCGTCGGCCGAGGAGGTGAACGCGGTGGGCACGTTGACCACCAGCACGGCATCGTTTTCGCTGTCGGACATCAGCGCGTCGATGGCGGCGGCATAGCGCTCACCATCGGCGTCGACCACGATGTCGACCGGGTTGCTGCGCGACCAGCCCTGCGGCAGCACGCTGTCCAGCTGCGCCACGGTGGCCGGCGACAACTCGGCCAGGCTGCCGCGCAGGGCCAGCAGCTGGTCGACGGCCAGGCGCCCTACTCCGCCGCCGTTGCTGAGGATGGCCAGCCGGCGGCCCGGGAAGGTACCGAGGCGGCCGAGCGTTTCGGCGGCGGTGAACAGTTCGTCCAGTGCCCCCACGCGCAGCAGGCCGGCGCGGTTGAAGGCCGCGCCGTACACGGCGTCGGCGCTGGCCAGCGCCTGCACGTGGGTGTCGGCATCGGGGTTGATGCGGATGTGGCGGCCGGATTTGACCACCACCACCGGCTTGGCACGTGCGGCGGCACGCGCGGCCGACATGAACTTGCGCGCGTCTCCGATGTGTTCGACGTAGAGCAGGATGGCGCGGGTGCGGTAGTCGGTGGCGAAGTAGTCGAGCAGGTCACCGAAGTCGACGTCGAGGGTGTCGCCGAGCGAGACGACCGCGGAGAAGCCGACCGAGCGCGCCACGCCCCATTCGACCAGGGCCGCGGCGATGGCGCTGGATTCGGAGATCAGCGCCAGGTCGCCGGCCTGCGGGAAATGCGCGGCAATGCTGGCGTTCAAGCGCGCGTGCGGGGCGATGACGCCCAGGCAGTGCGGGCCGAGGATGCGCAGGCCCTTGGCGCGGGCGGCGGTTTCCACCTGCTCGGCCAGCGAGCCGGGGCCCTGGCCGAGGTTGGCGGTGAGGATGATGGCGGCGGCCACGCCACGTTCGGCGGCGGTGGCCACGACCTGGGGCACGATGCTGGCCGGCGCGGTGATGACGACCAGTTCGGGGACCCAGTCGAGGTCCTTGAGGCGTTTGACGGTGCGGATGCCGTCGATGTCGCTGTAGCGGGGGTTGATCCAGGCCACCTTGCCGGGGAAGCCGGTGCTGCGCAGGTTGCGCATGACGGCGCGGCCGGCGGAGCGTTCGCGCGGGCTGCCGCCGATGACGGCAACCGATTGCGGGCGGAAAACGGATTGCAGGTGGTAGGTGCTCATGGGGCCGATCAGTCACCGGTACATGGGATGACACGGTACACGGGTGCGGTGGTGGGTGGGATGATCTGGCGCAAGGTCCAGAGCACGGCCAAAGCAAGTCCAGAGCAAGTCCAGAGCTGGTCCACCGTTGTTCGCTTTCCATGCAGGGCACGAGGCGGCAGGCCCAACCGGTACACGCCGTGAACCCGTCCCTGGGGGCTCGTGTACGGCATCCATGCCGTACAACGGTTCCGGTTGGGCCTGCCGCCTCGCACCTGGACGGGTTGGCTTCATCGGACACGAGAGCCTTTGCCCGGTCGGGACTCGTACACGGAAACCATCCCCGGTAGAGCCACGCCATGCGTGGCTGCCTCTCACCGTGTCCGGCTACAACAACGTGCCGCGCAGGATCATCGCGGCGATGCTGAAGTAGATGACCAGGCCGGTGACGTCCACGAGGGTGGCGACGAACGGGGCCGAGGCGCTGGCGGGGTCGAAGCCGAGGCGTTTGAGGATGAAGGGCAGCATCGAGCCGGACAGCGAGCCGAAGGTGACGATGCCCACCAGCGCCGCGCCGATGGTGAGGGCGAGCAGCTGCCAGTGCTGGCCGTAATCGTGCAGGCCGAGCAGCTGCCAGGAGACGATGCGGATCATCGCCAGCACGCCCAGGATGGCGCCGAGGGTGAGGCCGGTGGGGATTTCGCGCAGGGCCACTTTCCACCAGTCGCGCAGGCGCAGTTCGCGCAGGGCGAGGCTGCGGATCAGCAGGGAGGTGGCCTGGGAGCCGGAGTTGCCGCCCGAGCTCATGATCAGCGGAATGAACAGGGTGAGCACGACCGCGCGGGCCAGCTCGTCTTCGTAATGCTGCATGGCGCTGGCGGTGAGCATTTCGCCCAGGAACAGCACGCTGAGCCAGCCGGCGCGCTTGCGGATCATGCCGAAGAAGCCGATCTGCATGTACGGCTTTTCCAGCGCTTCCATGCCGCCGAACTTGTGCGCGTCTTCGGTGGATTCCTCGATGAGGGCATCCAGGATGTCGTCCACGGTGACGATGCCGAGCACGTGCTGGGCCGGGTCCACCACGGGGATGGCGAGCAGGTCGTGGCGGCGGATCAGCTGGGCCACTTCTTCCTGGTCGAGCATGGCATCGACGGTGACCGGCGGGTTGGTCTGGGCCACGTCGAGGATGGGCTCGTCGGGCAGGCCGGTGATCAGGAGGCGCATGGTCACCACCTGCACCAGGGTGTGGGTGTGCGGGTCGAGCACGTAGATGGCGTAGACGGTTTCGCGGGTGCGCTCGACTTCGCGGATGTGCTGCAGGGTGCGGCCGACGGTCCAGTCGGCCGGCACGCTGACAAATTCGGTGGTCATCAGCGCACCGGCGGTGTACGCGGGGTAGCTGAGCAGCTGCTGGATGGACTGGCGCGCGTCGGCGCTGAGCAGCGGGATCAGGCGCGCGCGTTCGTCCTCGTCCAGCTCATGGACGATGTCGGTGGCACGGTCGTCGGCCATCAGGCCCAGCAGCGCGGCGGCACGGGCCACCGGCAGCAGCGCCACCAGGTCGCCGCTGCGGTTGAGCTCGGGCTGCTCGAGCATCTTCACCGCGCGCGGCAACGGCAAGGCCGCCAGGGTGTCGGCGGCGCGCGACAACTCCAGGGTATTGAGGAATTCCACCGCATCGGCGGTGTTGAAGCTGGCCAAGGGTGCGCTCGGGGCGGCGGCATCGGCCACCGGGCGCAGCAGGTCTTTCTGGTTCATCGGGTTCGCCTGTGGGGATCGCCATGCGCGACGCCAGCGGTGGCGAACCGTCCCTCGTCAGGCGGTGGCCATCACTGGCGTCGAGCAAGGTCGACTTCTACTGTCGCTGGACATCGGTTCGGGGACTCCGCAAGGGTGTACTGCCGGACATGCCGGCAGCGGCGGGCAGTCTGGACCCGGGCGCCGGGCGGGTCAACCCGGGCGCCGCTGCCGTGTTGGGCTGCGATTGACGTTGGGCCAACGTACGCGTCGCATAATGGGCGGCGGCCGTGGGCCGTGATGCCCTTTCCCTCGATGTTGCCCGGCGACGATCCCATGAGCAGGTTCTTCCATGCATAGCGGCGCGCTTGAGCTGGCCCTGGTGCTGCTGCTGGCAGCGGTGATCGCCGTGCCGGTGTTCAAGAAGCTGGGCTTCGGCGCGGTGCTGGGCTACCTGGCCGCAGGCGTGGTGCTGGGCCCGGACGGCCTGGGCTTCGTGCAGGACGCCGACCGCATCCTGGGCGCGGCCGAAATCGGCGTGGTAATGCTGCTGTTCGTGATCGGGCTGGAGCTGTCCCCGGCCCGCCTGAAGGTGATGCGGCGCTCGGTGTTCGGCACCGGCGCGCTGCAGGTGGCGCTGAGCGCGCTGGTGCTGGGCAGCCTGCTGCTGCTGGACCACTTCCAGTGGAAGAGCGCGCTGATCGTGGGCATTGCCCTTGCGCTGTCGTCCACCGCGGTGGGCCTGCAGCTGCTGTCCGAGCACAAGGCGATCAATAGCGATTACGGCCGGCTGGGGTTTGCCATCCTGCTGTTCCAGGACCTGATCGCCATTCCCCTGCTGGCGGCGATTCCGCTGCTGGGCGGGGCCAAGAACGAGACCCTGCAGTGGAGCGACGTGGCCGTGGCGCTGGGCGCGCTGGCGGTGGTGATCCTGTGCGGGCGGCCGGTGCTGCGCCGGCTGTTCAACATCATCGCGCGCACACGCAGCCCGGAAGTGTTCACCGCGATGGCGCTGCTGGTGGTGCTGGGCACGGCGTGGTTCATGCAGGAGGCCGGGCTGAGCCCGAGCCTGGGCGCGTTCCTGGCCGGCGTGCTGCTGTCCGATTCGGAATTCCGCCACGAGCTGGAATCGCAGATCGAACCGTTCAAGGGGCTGCTGCTGGGGCTGTTCTTCATCGCGGTGGGCATGGGCATCGACCTGGACCGTATCGTGGCCGAGCCGGCGATGATCGCCGCGGGCGTGGCGATCCTGCTGGTGGTGAAGTTCGGCCTGCTGTTCGGCATCGGCAAGCTCGCCAAGCTGCGCACCCGGCATGCGGTGATGCTGGGCAGCGTGCTGTGGTTGGGCGGTGAGTTCGCCTTCGTGGTGTTCAACGAGGCGCAGCGCGCGCACCTGCTGGGCAGCGCCAACCACGACCGGCTGGTGGCGATCGTGGGCCTGTCGATGGCGATCACCCCGCTGCTGATGATCGCGCTGCTGCGCCTGCTGGGCCGCGAGGACGCGCCCAAGGGCAACGCGCCGCCAGCCGACACCGTCGACACCGGCGGCACCCAGCCGCAGGTGATGATCGCCGGCATGGGCCGCTTCGGGCAGGTGGTGGCGCGCCTGCTGACCGCACAGAAGATTCCGTTCGTGGCGCTGGAGTCGAACCCGGACACGGTGTCGGACCTGCGCCGGTTCGGCAACAAGCTGTACTACGGCGATCCGACCCGGCCGGAGATGCTGCGCGCCGCCGGTGGCGAGCACATCCGCGTGTACGTGGTGACCCTGGACGACCCGGACGCCAACATGCGCGCCACGCGGCTGATCCGGCGCATGTACCCCGACGCGGTGGTGCTGGTGCGGGCGCGCAACCGCCAACATGCGTGGCGCTTGATGGATATGTCCGCCGAGCCGTTCCGTGAAGTGTTCGGCACCAGCCTGGAGCTGAGCGAGCGCATGCTGATCGCGCTGGGCTTCCCGGCCGATACCGCGCACAGCCACGTGCAGCGCTTCCGCGAGCACGACGAAAAACTGCTGCGCGACCAGTACCTGGTGTACGACGACGAAGCCGCGGTGATCCAGACCTCGCGCGATGCACGGGCCGATCTGATGCATCTGTTCGAGGCCGATGCGGAGCGCGACGCAAAGACGGACGCATCCGACCGGCACAGCTGACGCCACACCCGTAGTGCCGGGCTCTGCCGGGCAACCGCACGCAGCGGCACCGGGCATCGCCCGGCATTGACGGCAGCCGACCCACGGTCGGCTCTAGGATCGTGGTGAGCGCGAGATCAGCCGTTGTCGCGCAGGAACCGCGCCATCGAAGACACGCCGGGGACGCGCGGTGCGAACTCGCCGGCCACGTCGATGAAGCCGCGCATGACCGCGATCTCGCGCGGGTTGCGGTTGAGCGCATCGCGCACGTCCGGGTCGGCGCCCGCACGCATGAGGCGCTGCACCAGCAACGGCAGGCCGTGCAGGGCCGCCAGATGCAGCGGACCAAACCCGCGTGGATCGCGTACGTCCAGCGACAGGTCCTCGTCGAGCAGGCGTTCCACCGCCGCCAGCACCACCTGTTCGTCGCAGGCGGTACCCGGTTCGGCACGCGCGCCCAGCAGCAGCAGCAGCGGCGTCACCGAGCCCGCGGCGGCCTGGTCCGGTTCGGCGCCGGCCAGCAGCAGGGTGTCGAGCAGGGCAAGCAGGCGCGAGCGGTCGCGTGCGCTGAATCCGTACAGCGCCGCGCAATGCAGCGGGCCCAGCTGCTGCGCATCGCCGGCATGCACGTTGGCGCCGGCGGTGAGCAGGCGCGCAACGATGTCGGGCAGGCCCAGCGCAGAGGCCAGCATCAGTACGGTGACACCGCCCGGCAGGCGGTATTCCAGTTCGGCGCCGGCGTCGAGCAGCGCCGACACGATGTCGATCTGGCGCATGCTGACCGCCGCCGACAACGGCGTGGCGCCGCTGGCCGACGCGTGCTGCGGGTTGGCACCGCGCGCCAGCAGCAGGTCGACCACGGCCAGGTGACCGCCGCCGGCGGCGCGCAGCAGGGCGGTGCAGCCCTGCGCGTCCACCACGTCCACGGCAAACCCCAGGTCGATCAGGCGACGCACTGCATCGGCGTCGCCGGACATGGCGGCCGCCGGCAGGTCGGCGTCACGCAGGACGCGGCGCGGCAACGGCCACACCCGCCAGTCCAGCCAATCGGCGAGGTCGCGGCGACCGATCGACAGCGCCACGCCCAGCGGCGTCTGGCCGTCGGCCGCGCGTGCTTCCGGGGAAGCGCCTTGCTGCACCAGCAGTTTCAGCGAGCCCTCGCGCGCCAGCGCCGTGGCCAGGTGCAGGGCGGTCATGCCGTGACTGTCGCGGGCCTCACGGTCCACGCCCAGTACCAGCAGCGCGTGCTGCAGCCGCAACCAGCCCAGCCGCACGGCCAGTGACAGCGGCGGATCGCCCGCTGGTGACGGGGCAAACGGATCGGCGCCGCGCTCCAGCAGTTCCAGGGCCAGCTGCTCCAGGCCCCGCGAGGCGTGGTCATGCTGGGCGCAGGCACTGAGCAGACGGGCCAGGCCACCGCGACCGGCCGGCGAGACGCCGCGGCGCAGCAGCACCTGCAGTGCCGGCACGGCATCGTTGCCGCGTGCCAGCAGGGCGAACATCGGGGTGTCGCCGCAGGCGTCGAGCACTTCCGGCGCGGCACCATGGGCCAGCAGCCAGTCGACCGCCTGCGGATCCAGCGCCAGTTCGGCGTCGTGCAGCAGGCCGCCCAGTTCCTGCGGATCGCACAGCCGTGCCAGCGCGGCCATGCCGTCGAAATTGCCGAACCCCAGCGCGTCGCGCAGCAGGTCCAGCGGCGGCCGGTCCGGCAGCGTCGGGGTGGACGGGTCCGTGTCTGCATCGGCGGTGCCCAGGCCATCGGTGACCGACGCCGGCAGCGGGTAGCTGCGATCGAGCAGCGAGACGATGGTCCAGCGGCCGGCGCTTGCGGCGATGTCGACGGCGCGACGGCCCTGCGGATCGGGCACGTCGGCGGCGATGCCCAGTTCCAGCAGGCGGCGCACCAGCAGCGGCGACACGCTGTCGGCCATGCAGGCCAGCAGTACGGCGTTGCGCCCTTCCAGATCGACCGCGTTGAGGTCGGGCTTGTGCGGCAGCAGGTGTTCGATCACGGCGGCACGGCCACCGCGGGCGGCTTCCAGCCACGGCGTGCGTGACAGAGCGTCGCGCGATTCCAGGTTGGCCCCGGCGGCCAGCAGGACGTCGATGATGTCGACATGGCCGGCCAGGGCGGCTTCGTGCAGGGCGCTGCGGCGCTGGCGGTCGCGCGCGTCGGCGCGGGCCTTGTGCTTGAGCAGCAGCTGCACGCCCGCCGGATCGTCTTCTTCGGTACCGGCGGCGGCCAGCAGGACCGGGGTGCCATCGGCCGGCTCGGTTTTGGCGCCGCGCTCGAGCAGGAACCGCGCCAGGCGCCAGTTGCCGACCTGGCAGGCCACGGCCAGGGGCGACCAGCTGTCGTTGTTGAGTGCATCCACTTCGGCGGCGGCATCGCGCAACAGTGCGGCCACGCCCGGGTCGGAACTGCGGGCAGCATGATGCAACGGGGTGTTGCCGTCGCTGTCGACGGCGCGCGAATCGGCGCCGTTGGCCAGCAGGGTCATGACGGCTTCGGGACGGCCGTGCCAGCTGTCGCGGGTGGCGGCCAGCAACGGGGTCATGCCCCGGTAGGGGGCATTGATATCGACGCCGCGCGCGATCAGTTCGCGCAGCAGGCGCAGGTCGGGCAGCACGGCAGCGAGCACCGGCAGGTTGCGCTGGTCGCGCCAGGCTGGATCGGGCAGGCCGTGCGGGTCGGCACCGGCGGCGAGCAGCTGCAGGGCGCGGTCGACGCGGCCGCTGCGGGCGGCATCGTACAAGGCAGGCAGGTGTTCGTGCGTGCCCAGCGGCTCCAGCGGCTGGGGTTCGGCGGCGTGCGCGGCGAAGGCGCTGGCCGCGTCGTTGTCGAGGTCGGCCGGGCCACGCACGGCCAGCGGGGCGGCGGGGGTGATGGCCTGCAGCAGCAGGTGCGCCAGCGGTGAGAGGACGACGATGGCGAGTGTGAGCGGCCAGCGCAGCGCATCGGAGACCAGGCCCGGCCAGGCGGGCAGCACCACCAGGGCGCAGACCACGACGACGAGGGCGGCGACGGCCAGGCCACGCCAGGCGCTCAGGTCACGGCCGGACAGGGCCTGCCAGTGGTCGGTGAGGCTGCCATCGGTGCGTTCGATTTCATTCCACAGCGGCCAGGTACGCCAGACGCCGAGCAGGGCGGCGCTGACGGCGACGCTGAGGCCGAGGACGGCGGCGAGGCTGCCGCTGTCATGCAGTGCGCCGAGCGGCCAGGCGACCAGTGCGGCCAGCAGCACGGGGCCGGCGACCCAGGGGGCCAGCAGTGCGGGCAGTTCCTGGCGCAGGAGCTGGGCGAGCGGATGCACGGGGCGGGTGCGGCGCCACCAGGAGATGCCGAGGGCGAACGCTGGCTGTGCGAGGGCGACACCGAGCGCGGCCGGTACGCCGCCGAGTGCGGCGGCGAGGGCCAGGAGGACGCCGGCGGCCAGGGCGATGGCGGTGGCGCGGCTGCGCAGGGCGTCAGTCATCGCGGCGCGGTACGCGCACGGGGGCGACCAGCGGCGGGGGCATCTGCAGATGGAAGCCGCGTTCGGCGAGGTTGGCGCGCACTTGCGCGGCGTCGGCCAGGGCGAGGCGACGGTCGGGGGTCAGGGCGACTTCAAGGACGAATGCGAACGGCGCCAGGCTGGCCTTCAACGCGTCGGGTACGGCGTTGAAGTCATCACGGACGGCGAGGTAGACGTAAGTGTCCTGCTTGCGTTGGCTTTTGTAGACGTAGGCTTGCATTGCCCGCGGGGCTTGGCCCTGGCAGTAGATAGGATGATTGTGGAGTAAAGCAGGCAAGGGGGAAAGCCGGGAGCGGGCTTGACTGGCGGTTTGATGGCGCGCGGCAGATTCAGGTTCATCAATGTCGCGGGGTTGTTCAGGTGGGTTTGGTGGTTTTGTCCGGTTTTTTGGAGCTAAAGCTACAGCCAGAGCCAGAGCTGGATCAAAAGCGGCGCCGCCTTTCGTGGGGGAGCGCTGGGGACGGTGGGTATCCGGGGCACGCTGCAAGTACATCCTTGTAAGCTCCGTCGCCGCATCCATGCGGCTCAGGGCCCCGGATACCCACCCTCCCCAACGCTTTCAGAATTGGCTGGTGCGTTTGGGGAGCAGAGCAATGGCGACGGCCGGAGCCGGAGCGAGGGCACCGGTCTTTTGGGTGGGAGGAAGAGCTGCCGAGCGTGGCTCGGCAATACCAGCAGGTCGCGCGCGGCGTGGGTCAGGTGGCGCCTTGGTCTGAGCCTTTGCCTGTGACTTTGCCGTTCCATGCGCACCGACGGACTGTCCAAGGGCAGGCCTGTGTGGGTTGCCGGGGCCGTGTGTTGCCATGGATGGCAACACCGAGCCTCCAGGGACGGATTTACGGCGTGCCCCGGAAACCCACACAGGCCTGCCCTCCCCGGCACAGGTGAAGAATCGCTTTGGCTGTTGCTGCGGCTGTTGCTGTTGCTGTTGCCGTCGATCGAAAAACAACGCGCAGCCACCGCCCCCATCGGAGCGGTGGCTGGCGGCAGTCTTACTTGACCTTGGCGTAGGTGCCCTTGAGGGCGACCCCGGCCATGATCGTGCCGGCGTAGCACTCGTAGTTGGTGGTGCTCTTGAACTCGTTCTTCTTGTAGTAGCTCACGATGTCCACCACCGCGTTGGCGTTGCGCGACTTGGCGCCGTCCTGCAGCGCGCGCAGCGCCGACAGGGCGACCCAGCGGCAGGCTTCCTCGTCGCTCTTGTTGGCCGCGTTGGTCTTCTTGTTGGTCACGTCTTCGCCCAGGCGCTGCTGCACGTTGACCTTCTCGCCGGCCAGATAGAAGCGCACGCTGCCGTCGATGCCGGCATCACGGGCGGCCTGCGAGCTCACCAGCTCACGCAGCGATTGTTCAACACGGGTGTCACGGGCCTGGGCGGTGCTGGCGACGGCGAGCAGCGCGGTGGCGGCAATCAGGGCAAAACGACGCATTCAACTTTCTCCTTGTTGGTAGGACGCGGGGTGGTGCTGGGAAGAACCGACCCGTGCCCGGGTCGGGTGGATCAGATCAGGCCTGCCAGCGGCGGAAGATCAACGAGGTGTTGATGCCACCGAAGGCGAAGTTGTTGCTCATCACGTACTCGGGCTGCAGCGCGCGGCCCTCGCCCTGGATGTAGTCCAGCGCGCCGCAGCGCGGGTCCACCTCGTGCAGGTTCAAGGTCGGTGCGAACCAGCCCTCGCGCATCATCTCGATGGTCATCCAGGCCTCGAACGCACCGCAGGCGCCCAGCATGTGGCCCACATAGCTCTTCAGCGAACTGATCGGCATGCCCGGACCGAACACCTGCGCGGTGGCCTGGGTCTCGGCGATGTCGCCATGGTCGGTCGCCGTGCCGTGCGCGTTCACGTAGCCGATCTGCGCTGCCTCCAGGCCCGCGTCTTCCAGCGCCAGACGCATCGCCTGGGCCATGGTGTCCGCGCTCGGCTGGGTGACGTGCTGGCCGTCGCTGTTGGTGCCATACCCGACCACCTCGGCCAGGATCGTCGCCCCGCGTGCCTGCGCGTGCTCCAGCTCTTCCAGGATCAGCGTGCCGGCGCCCTCGCCCAGCACCAGGCCATCGCGGTGCGCATCGAACGGGCTCGGCGTGGTCTGCGGCGCATCGTTGCGCACGCTGGTGGCAAACAGGGTGTCGAACACCGCCGCAGCCGTGGCATCCAACTGCTCGGCGCCCCCGGTGACCATCACCAACTGCTTGCCCCCGCGGATCGCCTCGTAGCCGGCACCCACGCCCTGGCTGCCCGACGTACAGGCGCTGGACGTGGTGTACACACGACCGGACAACCCGAAGAACACCCCGATGTTGACCGGCGAGGTGTGGCTCATCATTTTCAGGTAGGTAGTGGCGCTGATGCCGTCGGTGGTGTGTTCGTGCAGCATGCGGCCAAATTCAGCGGTGGCCTCGTGGCTGCCCGACGATGAGCCATAGGCCACGCCGGCCATGCCACTGCGCAGCACCGGGTGGCCGAGCAGGCCGGCCGATTCCAGCGCCAGTTCGGTGGCGCGCACCGACATCACCGCCACCTTGCCCATGCTGCGGGTGGTCTTGCGGTTGTAGTGCGCCGGCAGGTCGTAGTCCTGCACGGGCGCGGCCAGGCGCGTGTTGAGGCCGTCGAACACTTCCCACTCGGGGATGTAGCGCACCGCGTTGACGCGTGCGTGCAGGCGCTCGCGGATGCTCGGCCAGTCGTGGCCCAGCGGGCTGAGCGCGGCGGCACCGGTGACCACCACGCGACGTTCGGTTCGGCTCATCAGACCATGCCTCCATTGACCGAGATCACCTGGCGGGTGATGTAGCCGGCCGATTCGGACAGCAGGAAGGACACCGCATGGGCGACCTCGTCCGGCTGGCCCATGCGCCCGGCGGGAATCAGTTTGAGCGCGTGGTCCAGCACTTCCTGGTTGATCATGTCGGTCTCGATCAGGCCCGGGGCCACGCAGTTGACGGTGATCGCGCGGCTGGCCAGCTCCAGCGCCAGCGCCTTGGTGGCGCCGATGATGCCGGCCTTGGCCGCACTGTAGTTGGTCTGCCCGCGGTTGCCGACCAGCCCCGAGACCGACGACAGGGTGACGATGCGGCCCGGCTTGCGCCGCCGCACCATCGGCATCACCAGCGGATGCAGCACGTTGTAGAAACTGTCTAGATTGGTGTGCACCACCGCGTCCCAGTCTTCGGCGGGCATCGCCGGGAACGCGCCGTCGCGGGCGATGCCTGCGTTGCAGACCACCCCGTAGTAGGCGCCGTGCGCCTCCACGTCGGCCTCCAGCGCGGTACGCGCAGCGTCGCGGTCGGCCACGTCGAACATCAGCACGCGGGCCTGCCGGCCCAGTGCCTGGATCTGGGCCATCACGTCCTGTGCTTCCTCGATGCGGCTGCGGCAATGCACCACCACATCGAAACCGTCGCGCGCGATGCGCAGCGCGATGGCGCGGCCGATGCCCCGGCTGGCGCCGGTCACCAGCACTGTGAGATTCCCTGTCATGCCTCTCCACTCTCCAGATAAGCCATCGCATCGCGTGGTTCGAACACCGATACGTTGGCGACCGCCAATTCGATAGCGCCTGCCAGGATCCGGCAGGCGAACATGCCCAGCCCATTTTCGCCCATCAGCTCGCACTGTGCCTCTACCCGCAGGCAGCTGCCGGCGGCGAAGTACGGCTGGTGCGCGGTGTAGCGGCGGGTGCCCAGCAGGAACCCGATCGAGGGCTCGCGCCCGGCCTGGCGTGCCTTGCAGCCTGCCCACGCGGCGATCGCCTGGGCCATGTATTCCACGCCCACCCAGGCCGGAACGCCCTCGGCATGGTTGAACAGGCCCTGATGGGGAACGTCCACCTCGACCACGATCGACTCCGGCTGCCAGTCCAGCAGACGGTCGATCAGGCGCATGCTGTCGCGGTGGGGCAGCACCTCATCGATGTTCAGCGGCAGCTGCATGCTTATCCTTTCGCCAGGGCCAGGACGGCATTGCTGCCGCCAAAGGCGAACGAGTGGCTGAGCACATGCTGCGACGCCCGTGCGGCGTGGGTGCCTGGTGCCACCAGCGCGAGCGCCGGCAACGCGGCGTCGCCCTGCCCGTCCCACCAGTGGGTGGGCAGCTGCTGCTGCGGATTGTCGGCCAGCACCATCCAGCACAGCGCCGCTTCGATCGCCCCGGACGCGCCCAGGGTGTGGCCGGTCAGCGGCTTGGTCGAGCTGGCCGGCACCGTGGTGCCCAGCACCGCCGCCACGGCCTGGCTTTCCATCGCGTCGTTGTGCCCGGTGGCAGTACCGTGCAGGTTCACGTAATCCACCTGCGACGGCGCCCAGCCGGCCCGGTCCAGCGCCTGCTGCATGGCGTCGATCGCGCCGCGTGCCTGCGGGTCCGGCGCGGACATGTGGTGTGCGTCGGACGACTCGCCCCACCCGGCCAGGCACACCGGGCCGGGCGTCGCGGTCATCAGGAACAGCGCGGCGCCCTCGCCGATGTTGATGCCGTTGCGGTTGGCCGAGAACGGGTTGCAGCGCGCCACCGAGACCGACTCCAGCGCGCTGAAGCCGGCCACGGTGAACCGGCACATCGAATCGGCACCGCCGGCCACCACCGCGTCCACCACCCCGGCCCGCAGCAGGCGCGCGGCGGCCATCAGCGCCTTGGCGCTGGACGAGCAGGCGGTGGAGATGGACCAGGCCGGCCCGGTGCTGCCGATGCGCTCACGCACGAACCGCGCCGAGGTGCCCATTTCCTGCTGTGCGTAATCGAAGCCCGGCGGCCACTGGCCGCTTTCGCGATGGCAGCGAAGCGCGTTTTCCGATTCCCCGATGCCCGAGGTACTGGTGCCGATGATCACCGCCACCCGGTCGGCGCCATGACGCGCGATGGCCGCGTCCACGGCCGGGCGGATCTGCACCAGGGCCGCCTCGAGCAGGGCGTTGTTGCGCCCGCGCAGCGCCACCGGCAGCGCGGACAGGTCCGGCAGTGGGGTGGTCACTTCGCCCAGGGCCAGGGTGCGGCCGGCGATGATCTGGTCGTTGTCGCGGAGCCCGCCGGGCTGGTCGGCAAACAGGCCGGCGCGCACCTGCGCGCGGTCGCCGCCGAGCGCGCAGACCACGCCCAGGTCATTCAGATAGATCGCGCTGCTGCTACTGCTCACGGCGGTGCCTGTTCCATGTCCAACGATTCAATCACCAGTTCATAGCCTTCGGCCAGGTTGCGCAGGCGCACGCGGCCATCGGGCAGCGGTTCCACCAGCAGCCACGCCTTGCCGGCCTGCTCCAGGCGGCGCTCGCGGCCGGCCTCGACCAGGGTCCAGCCCGCCGGCAGGGCGGCGCGGATGGCCTGCGCCGGCCACAGCGCGAACTGCAGGTCGTCCAGCACGCGCTCGCCGCGCACCTGCGGCGGCAGCCACGGCGCGCGGGTCTGTTCCAGCGTGGTGCCGTCCCAGACCATGCGCACGCCGGTCTGGCCCATGGCCTGCACCGCCAGACGCACTTGGCTGCCGTCGGCTTCCAGCAACGCATCCAGCTCGCGTTCGTGGGTGCCGAAGCGGAACTGCAGGCGCTGCTGCAGCTGCAACGGCTGCGGCAGCGCCGACGGCGCCAGCTGCAGGGGGGGCAGCTGCACCAGCGGCGCGGGCATGCGGGTGCTGGCGCAGGAGGCCAGCAGCACGCAGACAAGCAACAGGACGATCAGCCGCTGCACAGTTCCTCCAGCACCCGCAGGCGGCGGCCGCTGTCATCGGCCACGTACGGGTTGTGGGTGTCCCAGGCGTAGCCGGCGAGGATCGAGGAGATCATGCGGCGCACGTCGGGCTGCTGCTCGGGGTGGTAGATGATCTTCTGGAAGCCACCGGCGTACCAGGCTTCGACGAAGCGGCGGAAGGTCTTCACCCCGGCGCGCAGCGGAACGGAGAAGTCCTTCTCCCAGTCCACGGTCTCGCCGTTGTACTCGCGGGCGATGCACGCGCTGGCCAGCTCCGCCGATTTGAAGGCGATGGTGACGCCCGAGGAGAACACCGGGTCGAGGAACTCGCCGGCGTTGCCCAGCAGCGCGTAGCCTTCGCCCCACAACGAGGACACGTTGGCCGAGTACCCGGTGATGGTGCGCACCGGCAGCACGGCCCACTCGGCGTTGGCGAGCAGGCGGGTCAGGTTGGGATCTTCACAGAAGATGGCGCGCAGCTTGTCTTCGTCGCTGCCGGGATACTTCTCGAAGAAGCTGGGCTCGGCGACCACGCCCAGCGAGCAGCAGCCGTTGGAGAACGGGATGGTCCAGTACCACACGTCCACGTGCTCGGGATGGGTGGTGATCAGGATCTTGTTGCGGTCAAAGCCCGCGTCGGCCGGGATATGGTCGCGCACGTGGCAGAAGATCGCGCCGCGCACCGGGAAGTTCGACGGCGATTCGAGGTTCAACAGGCGCGGCAACAACCGCGCGAAGCCGCTGGCGTCGAGGATGAAGCCGGCTTCGATGGTGTACTCGCTGCGATCGGGGCGGCGTACCTGCACCCGCGCCGGCCGGCCCGGCTGTACCGACAGCACTTCATCGCCAAACCGCAGCGTGGTGCCCATGCGCTCGGCACCGCGTGCCAGCACGTTGTCGAAGTCGGCGCGCTGCACCTGGTAGGTGGTGCCCCAACCGGGCGAGAACTTGTCGCGGAAATCGAACTCGGTGCTCGCCTCGCCGCGCACGAAGGCCGCGCCGTTCTTGTACTGAAAACCGGCCTGCACCACGTCCTGCAGCAGCCCCGCCGCTTCAATGTATTCCATGCTCTGCGGCAGCAGGCTCTCGCCGATGGAGAAGCGCGGGAACTGCTGGCGCTCGATCATCAGCACCTGGCGGGCCTGCCTGCGCAGCATCGCCGCAGCGACCGAGCCGGCCGGGCCGGCACCGATCACGAGGACCTCGGTTGTTTCCACTTGCGGGTTCATCGATACATCCTTGATCAAGAAAAATGACGGGCGGGAAACGCGCGTTGCTCAGTGCGGTGCGTCGTGCGGCGGTGGGCGGAACAGCGGCGAGATGATCCACACCAGGCCGATGCCGAACAGCAGGGTCAGGCCGAACGCACGCAGCGCCGGCGTGGCCGACAGGCCCAGCAGGCCAAACGACAGCCAGGTACTGGCCGCGCCCACGCACACCGCCAGCCACGCACTGGCATCACCGCGGTGTTCGATCAGGAAGATGCCGTAATCGATGCCCATGCCCAGTAGCAGCATCAACGCCAGCACGTTGAACAGCTGCAGCGGCTGGCCGAACAGGCCCAGCAGGGCCAGGGTCAGCGCGCCGGCCACCAGGGTCGGGGCAAACACGCGCCAGGCCTGCGCGCGGTAGCGCCAGTACAGCACGGCAAACACCAGCACGATGCCCACCAGCAGCAACCCGCTCATCAACTTGCGGTAGTGCTTGAGCAGCGAGGAGAAATCGGCGGTGCGGTCGACCCAGCGTACGCCGTCGATACCCTTGGCCTGGGTTTCGAGCAGGGTCAACGCATCGGCGCGCGACAGATCGTCGACCATCACCACGGTGGCCAGGCCCGCACCCACCTTGCCCAGCCACAGGTGGTGGAACGGCATCGCCGCCGGGGAGGCCAGGAAGGCCTCGGCGTCCAGGTCGCGACCGGCGTAATCCGGGCGTGACAGGGTCTCCCCCACCGCCTGGCCGACCTTCCCCAGCACCTGCGGCTCGACCTTGGCGGTAAGCGCGGCATCGGCGTGCTGGCGCTGCACCGAGGGCAGCCACTCGCTGATCGCGCGGTACCCGCCGATCTGCTTGTTGGCCGCGAGCACGCGCAGGCGGTCGATCAGCGCCTCCTCGCGTTGCAGCACCTGTTCGGCGGTGTCGCCCTGCACCAGGTAGAACTGCGCCGGGCTGGGCATGCCCAGCATCTGGCTGATGCGGATCTGCTGGTCGATCAGGCTCTTGGGCGAGGACTGCAGGCTGCGCAGGTCATCGTTGCTGTCCAGCCGGGCAATGCCCACGGCCGAGAGCAGCGCCGCCACGCTCAGGAAAATCGCGGCCTTGCGCCCGTGCAGGCGCGGCCAGCGCTCCAGCGTGCCGCCCAGCCAGCGCGAGAAGCCGGTGGTGCGGATCTCGCCGCCGTCCAGCCACGGGAACCAGAAAATCACGGTGAGGAAGGCAGCGGCCAGGCCGACCACCGAGAACAGCGCCATCTGGCGCAGCCCCGGGAACGGTGCCAGCCCCAGCGCCAGGTAGGCCAGCGCGCTGGTCAGCAGCGCCAGCCACAGGCCCGGCAGCAGGTGCCGCAGCAGGCGCCAGCGGCGGTCGGCCGGCTCGGCGTGGCGCGAGGCGAACCAGTGGATGCCGTAGTCCTCGGCCACGCCCACCAGCGACGCGCCGAACACCAGCGTGAGCACGTGCACCTTGCCGAACACCAGCACCGTGACCGCCAGGGCCACGCCGCAGCCGATCAGCAGCGATGCAGCCACCAGCAGGATCGGGCGCAGCGAACGAAACGCCAGCCACACCAGCAGCAGCACCGCCGCCAGCGAGCCCCAGCCAATAGTGTTGATTTCCCAGTTGGCCTGCACGGCCGCCGCTTCGGCGTGCAGCGGTACGCCGGCGCGCAACACTTCCAGGCCGGGCGCGTGCCTGCCGGCCGCCGCCGCGGCCTGGTCCAGCAGCACGTCGATGTGGCGTTCGCCATCAAGCTGGAACGCCGAACCCACGGTGTCGTACTGCACGATTGACCAGTGCTTGCCGTCGGCCTCGAGCAGGCCGTCATCGCCCATCTGCAGGCCCGAGCCCAGCGCGCGTTCCTGCCACCACTGCGGCCACAGCGACAGCGGGTCCTGGCGCCATTCGGTCAGCCGCGGGGCGCCCATGGGGCCGTACAGGGCCGCCAGCGCGGCGTCGGCCAGGCCATCCACCGGCTCGGACTGCAGGCGTTGGCGTTGCTCACTGGTGAGCAGGCGGTCGCGGTACGGCGCATAGAACGCCCGCGCCTGTTCGAACCAGCCTTCGATGGAGCCGCTTTCCTGCAGTAGAGCGGGGCTCTGCCCCGCTGGAAGGTCACCTGCGGCAGGCAGCGGGGCAGAGCCCCGCGCTACGTTGGTTGATTTTGGGGTGATGGTGGCGCGGAAGGCGGCTTCGGCCGCCTTGGTCTGCGCGGCGTCGGCGCTGCCCAGCAGCACCACGATCTGGCGTGCGTTGGCGTCGGCGATGCGCCGGGTGACGTCGGACAGCAGACGGTCGTGTGCGTCCTGCGGCAACAGCGCCAGGATGTCGGTATCGATCCGCGATTCGCTCTTCCACAGCTGCCACTGCTGCACGCCCAAGCCAAGCAGCACCAGCAGCCACAGCACGGCCAGCCAGCGCCAGATGCGCTGCAGGCGGCCGTTCGAATTCAGTGCGTCATTCAAACTTGCCGCCCTCTTCCGCACTCAACGCAGCCGGCGTTTCGCTCATGCCGGTGAAGTGGATGCGGGTGACATCCTGGTTGGCCTCGGTGATCTCCACGTCGCGCACGTAGCGGTCGCCCTGCAGCTTCAACCCGGTGAACACCTTGCCCAGAATCGCCGAGCGCGGGCTCAGCTGCATGCTCCAGCCGTTGTTCGGCCGGGCCTCCACCTTCACCGTGAACCGGGCCGACAACGCCTGTGCGTCGCCGCTCATCAGCGCGAACATGATCGCGTTGACCGAGCGCATCGCCGGCTGCTGGCGGCCGTCCAGCTCGACCCGGCTGCTGCCGTCGCGCTGGCGGCTGAGGATGCGGTCACGGGTGACCACCACTTCGGACGGGAACGGCTTGAGCGTGGTCCACACCACGCCGTGGTCCTGGGCCAGCACGAAGCGCCCCTGCGAACGCAGCGGGTTCTTGAAGCCCGCCACCTGCTTTTCCTGGCTGAACTCGCCGCGCAGCACACCCACCTTGGCCACGCGCTGTTTGACCAGATCCATATCCGCCGCGGGGGCGGCAAGCACCGGCGCGGCCACGACCAACGACACCAGCACGACCAGCGTGCGCAGCAGAGCGTTCATTGCATTTCCACTCCCAGACGGTCCCACAGCACGCGCGGGCACAGGTACAGCATTTCATTGGTGGCCGCGTCGACCGCCACCTGGATGGTGTGGGCGCGGGTCAGCACCTGGCCACTGTCGGCATCGAGGATCTCGTAGGCAATCTTCAACCGGTTCTCCCATTCGGTGATGGTGGCGCGCACGCGCAACGCCTGCCCGTACAGCAGCGGCCGGATGTACTTCACCCGCGCGTCCACCACCGGCCAGATGTAGCCGGATTCGCGCATCTGCGGGTAGTCGTAGTCGTACTGCTGCAGCAGCGCGCAGCGGGCCACTTCGAAGTACTTGAAGTAGTTGCCGTGCCACACCACGTGCATTGGATCGCAGTCGTGGAAGGTGGGCGACAGGCGCACCTCCAGGCTCAGGTCAGGGCTGGTCATACAGGCTCCAGCGCTGGGCACGGATGTCATCGAGCAGCGCGCGCAGCTCGCCGTCCAGCGCGCGGTCTTCCTCGACCAGCGCGATGCGCGCGCACAGGTCCTGGTACATCGCGTCCAGCTCGCCGTGCAGGATGGCCTTCATGCCTACCCGCTGGCGCAGCGCCACGCCCTGGCGGGCGGTGATCAGCAGCGCGGCAACCACCTGTTCGGTCAGTTCGATCACGCGCAGGCAATCGCGCGCGGCGATGGTGCCCATGCTGACCTTGTCCTGGTTGTGGCACTCGGTGGAACGCGAGAACACCGAAGCCGGCATGGTCTGCTTGAGCGCCTCGGCAGTCCACGCCGACACGCTGATCTGCAGCGCCTTCAGCCCGTGGTTGATCGCCGCGCGCTCACCGGTGGCCGCCGACAGGTTGGCCGGCAGGCCGTGGTTGTAGCGCGCGTCCACCACCAGCGCCATCTGCCGGTCGAGCAGGTCGGCCAGGTTGGCGATGGTGTTCTTCAGCGCGTCCATCGCAAAGGCAATGTGGCCGCCATAGAAGTGGCCGCCGTGCAGGATGCGCTCGCCGTCGGCGTCAATCAGCGGGTTGTCGTTGGCGCTGTTGAGTTCGGTTTCGATCAGCTGGCGCATCAACGGCAGGGCGTCCTGCACCACGCCGATCACGTGCGGGGCGCAGCGCAGCGAGTAGCGGTCCTGCAGGCGCTGTTCGTTGCGCGGCGGACGGTCGCTGTGCAGGTCCTGGCGCAGGCGCGCGGCGATCTGCATCTGGCCCGGGTGTGGCTTGGCGGCGAACAGCATTTCATCGAAATGGTGCGCGTTGCCATCGCTGGCCAGCACGTTGAACGCGGTCAGGCGGGTGGCCAGCCTGGTCAGGTAGTCGGCGCGGTCGTAGGCCAGACAGGCCAGCGCGGTCATCACCGCGGTGCCGTTCATGATCGCCAGGCCTTCCTTGGGGCGCAGCCGTAGCGGGATCATGCCGATCTGCGCCAGCACCTCGGCGGCCGGGCGGCGCGCGCCCTGGTACATCACCTCGCGCTCGCCACACAGCACCGCAGCCACGTAGGACAGCGGGGTCAGGTCGCCGCTGGCGCCCACCGAGCCTTCGGCCGGGATCAGCGGCAGCACGTCGTGGCGCAACAGCGTGGCCAGCCCGTCCAGCAGCGGATGGCTGACACCGGACATGCCGCGCACCAGCGAGGCCAGGCGCGCGGCGATCACCGCGCGGGTCTCCTGCGGGTCCAGGAACCGGCCCAGGCCGCAGCCATGGTAGGTGAACAGATGGTGCGGCAGTTCGGCCACCAGCGCCGGCGGAATGTTCACCGTGCACGAGTCGCCGTAGCCGGTGGTCACCCCGTAGATGACACCGTCCTCGCGCAGCAGGCGGTCGAGGAAATCGGCCCCCTTCTGGATGCGCGCCTGGAAGGCCGGGTCGTCGCTGACCACAGCCTGGGCCCGGCGCTGCGACAGCGCGACCACGTCTTCGATGGTCAGCGGCGCATCGCCGAAGCGGATATCGGATGACTTACTTGCCATGAGATGCCTGATCCCAGAAGGGGAAGAAATTGAACCAGTCCAAGGGTGCCTGGGTGACCTGAACTTCCAGCCACCGGGCGAAATGTTCGGCCTGCGCGGTCAGCGCGGCGTCACGCGAGCCGCGCGGCAGCACGATGCGGTCGCTGAAATGCTCGAAGCGCACACGGTAGCCGTCGCCGTCGCCGTCGTGCAGGCAGGCCATGGTGTACACCGGGCAGGCCAGCGCCGAGGCCAGCACGTAGGCGCCGATCGGGAACTGCGCCACGTGGCCCAGGAACGGCGCCGGCACGGTCCGCCCACCCCGCAGCGGCACGCGGTCGCCGACGATGGCCACGAAGCCGCCGTCGTTGACCCGCCGCTGCAGTTCCACCGCGGTGGCCGGTCCCATGTCGGTAACCTGCATCAGCTCCACCGACGCCAGCGGGTCCAGCCGCTGCATCAGCCGGTTGAAGCGTTGCGCGTGCGCGGTGTGCACCAGCACGGTAATGCGGAATCCCGGCACCTGTTCGGCCAGCACCTGGCACAATTCCAGGCAGCCGATGTGCGCGGTGAGGATCAACCCGCCCTCGCGGCGCGCGATCTTTTCCAGCATGAGGTCGCGCTGCAGGCGGATCTGGTTGGGTGGGTAGCGCCCGCCCAGGCCGAGCAGCTTGTCCAGCAGGGTGTCGGCGAACAGCGCGAAGTGTTTCAGGCTGGTCCAGCGCCCCGGCACGCCGCCCAGGACGCCGGTGTATGCCTGCAGCCGCTGCAGGTACTGCAGCGACGACTGCCGCGCCACGCGGTTGCCCAGCCAATGGCACAGCACCACCGGATACACGCACAGGCGGAACGGCCAACGCCCGAACCAACGGTGCACCCAGCACAGGAACAGCACCCCGGCAGCCGAGGTGGTCTCGCCCAGGTCGGCCCAGTGCGGGGCGTTGGCCGGTGCCGGTGCGGTCATGCGCGTGGCGCTCCGGCCCGCGGCGCACCGGTGATGCGCCGCCACAACAGGCGCGGCGCGCGCCACAGCATGCCGAAGAACAGGCGGGTGTGCATGCGGCTGATGCGCACGTTGTCGCGCCACACATCGAAGTGCGACACGCCATCGCTGGGATAGGTCACCCGCGTAGACAGGCTGATCACCGGCACGTCGCGCCAGAACAGCCGCACCAGGATCTCGCTGTCGAAGTCCATGCGCCGGCCGATGGTTTCCTGCCCGACCAGCGCCGTCACCGGCGCCAGCGGGTACAGCCGGAAGCCGCACATCGAATCGCGGATCTGCAGCGACAGTGTGTTGATCCACACCCAGATGTGGGTGGCGTAACGGCCGTACAGGCGCGCCTTGGGCACGCTGTCGTCGTAGGCCGGAATGCCGCAGATCACCGCGTCGGGATGCTGCCGCGACAGGGCCACAAAGCGCGGGATGTCGGTCGGGTCGTGCTGGCCGTCGGCGTCGATCTGCAGCACATGGCTGTGGCCACGGCGCGCCGCCTCGGCAAACCCGGCCAGCATCGCCCCGCCCTTCCCCTGGTTCACCGGCAGTCGCAGCACTGTGACCTGCGCGGGGTATTCCGCCGCGAGGGCATCCAGCGCCTGCGCGCACGCAGGGTGCGAGCCATCGTCCACCAGCAGGCACGGCAGCCCGCTGGCCAGCACCCCGCGCACGACGGCGCCGATGGCATGCTCATGGTCGTAGACCGGAATCACCACCAGCGGCGCAAAGGGCGCAGCCGGGGGACCAGCGCGAAGCGTGTCAGACATCGCCGAACACCACCCGGCCACTGGCATGCACGCCGTGGTCGGAGACATAACGGAAGCTCAGCACCGACTTGGCCGCATCCCAGCCCAGGGTGAGCTGCAGGCAATCGCCGGGGCGCGCCACGTGCTGGAATTTCAACGCGTCCATGCGTTCGAAGCGCGGCGGCATGGTGAACACGTCGCGGGCGTAGTGGATGGCCCAGTCCAGCTGGACCACGCCCGGAAGGATCTTGGCCTGCGGGAAATGCCCATCGAAGGCAATCAAGTCCGGGTCCAGCGGCAACAGCAGCGCTGCCGTGTCGGCCTCGCGCCGCTCCCATTGGACCACCGGGAACTGCGGCCGGAACAGCGCTGTCAGAGCGGCGAAGGTGACCTTGCCCTGTGTGTTCAACGGCAGCGCGTCGACGAAGCGCCAGCGCCGCGGACGGGTCACTGCATCGTGGCTGCTGGCCAGGTGCGCGCCTAGCGCCTGCGCCTGCCGACGCCGCTGGGCGTCGTCCCAGCTGGCCACGTCGGCCTGCTGCGGCACCACCACGGCCGCCAGTTGTTCGCGCGCGCCCGGCAGCACCAGCACGCGCACGTCCTGTACAGCCGGATGCGTGCGCAGCTGCTGTTCCAGCGCGTCCAGCGACACCCGGCGTTCTTCGATCTTGACGATGCGGTCGGCGCGGCCGAGCAGGCGGAAGCTGCGCCCGGCGTCGGCCTCCACGCGGTCCTGGGTCTGCCACCAGTCGGTGTTTTCCAGATGCGGCGAGGACACCGCCAGGCAGCCGTCCTGGATGCGCCAGGCCACGCCGGGCAACGGGTGCCATTGCGGCTGCCCGGCACTCCAGCGGCGCCAGGCGATGCCGCCGGTTTCGCTGCTGCCGAACACCTCGGTGGGGGCCACGCCGAGCAATGCCCGCGCCTGCAGCGCGGCCTCTTCGGGCAGCGGACCGCCGGAGGAAAACACCGCGCGCAGCTGGCCCTGCAGTGAGGACCAGTCCAGTTGTTCGGGCAGGCGCTTGAGGTGGGCCGGGGTGGCCACCAGCACCGACGGCTGCTGCGCCAACGCACTGACCAGGTCTTCATGGAAGAACCGGCGCGGCTGGATGGCGCGGCCGGCGGCCAACGGCCACAGCACGCGGAACAACAGGCCATAGATATGCTGGTGCGAGACGGTGCCGTGCACCTGGGTGCCTTCCAGCTGCTCGCCGAACGCGGCCTGCAGCGCCTCCACTTCGCGCGTCAGTTGGCGCATGCGCTTGACGATCGCACTCGGCGCGCCGGTGCTGCCGGAGGTGAACACCACCAGCTCCAGCTGGTCTTCGTCCAGCGGCACCAGGTCGCCCTCGACGTCGGCATCGGCATCGGGCTGCAGCGGAGCGTGGTGCGCGGGCACGTCACCGGCAAACCCGGCCACGCGCGGGCGCAGCGCGTCCAGCGTGGCCGGCAGGTTGTCGCCGCCCAGGAACACCCGCTTGCCGGCGTGCCAGGCACCCAGCAGCGCGGCGGCAAAGGCCAGGGTGTCGTCGAAATACAGCGCCCAGTCGTGTCCCGGCGCACGGGCGAACGCCTGTTGCCAGCGCATCACCTGCAGGCGGAAGTCCGGGTGCAACACCGCGCCGTGCTCGGCTTCGCCCACGATCCGACCGGGCCGTGGCGACACCGCCAGCCGGTCCAATGCGATCCACTCAACCATGCGCGTGCGCCGCCTTCACCCGTCGCCGCACCAGCCATTCGCCACCAAACAAGGCACCCATCATCACGTACGCCAACAATCCGTTGTACAGCGCCCAGACCTGGTTGGACGCCCACAGCGCCGTGGCCAGGGCCAGACTTCCGTTGAAGACAAAAAAGCCGCACCAGATCCACGTGACGCGACGGGTATAGATCACGGCGAACGGCGGCAGGTCCGGCTCGCTCAGCCGCGCCAGGCGCTCCACCGCGCTGGGCGGGAACCGCAGGCTGGTGGCGAAGATCACCAGCATCACCGCGTTCACCAGCGCCGGATACAGCTTCAGCGGCAGGGCCTCGTTGAAGGCCGTAGCCACCAGGGCGAGCACACCGGTGCCGAGTGCGGCCACCCACCACACCGCCTGGCGGGTGGTCAGCGCGCGCAGCGCGGCCAGGGTGAACAGCAACAGCGACAGCCAGCGCGGCTCGAACCGGCCCAGCGACAGGTACACCACCAGCGGGTATGCCAGCGACAGCAACGCAAACGCCGCGACGCGCACCCGGACCATGGTCAGTGTCCTGCGGCAGCCGTCAGGCGGCTGCTTGACCGGGCAGCAGCCCGTGCACCACGTCGACGATGTCCTGCACGGTACGCACGGCTTTGAAAGCCTCCGGCTGCAGGTTGCGGCCCAGCAAGGGCTTGAGCTGCACGATCAGGTCGACCGCGTCGATGCTGTCGATGTCCAGGTCGTCGTACAGACGGGCCTGGGGCGTGATGCGCGCCGGTTCGATCTCAAAGCTGTCCTTGAGGATCTTGACGATGCGATCGAAAAGTTCGTTCTTGGTCATGGCAAATCCTGACGCGCCGTTACGACGACTGGCGTGCGGCGACAAACTCGCCCAGGGCACGCACGCTGGAGAAATGGCGACGGGTCTCTTCCGAATCCGCAGACAGGCTGACACCGTACTTTTTCTGCAGGGCCAAACCAAGTTCAAGTGCGTCAATCGAATCCAACCCCAACCCCTCGACGAACAGGGGCGCTTCCGCGTCGATGTCTTCGGGCGTGATGTCTTCCAGCGACAGCGATGAAATGATCAATTCCTTGATCTCGTGCTCAAGTGCCTGCACGGCTTGGTTCTCCAGCGAAGTCAAAGTAATGGGCAAGATGGTCGGTCACGCGCCGGGCCGCCAAGGCATCCCCCCTGGGCGTGTCGCCGGCCGCCGCCAGGAACGGGGCGATCGGGAGATCTTCCCCGACTTCCAGCTGAACGTGAAAACGCCGTGATGGCACACGATACCATTTCTGGCCCTTGGTCAGGGTAAGCGGGGTACAGGTGATCCTGACCGGGGTAATGTCCAGGCCGCCGCGCACGGCGATGTTGGCCGCCCCGCGCTGCAGGCGCAGCGGCTGGCCCGGCACGGTCCGGGTGCCCTCGGGGAAGATGACCAGGGTTCCACCGGCCTTCACGGCGGCGATGCAGTCGTCGATCAGCCCCGCACCGTCGTCGTTGGACACATACCCCGCCGCCCGCACCGGACCGCGCATGAACGGATTGCAGGCCACGGCGCGCTTGACCACGCAGTCGGCATTGGGCAGCTGGGCGATCAGCAGCACTACGTCTATCAGGGTCGGATGGTTGGCCAGGATCAGCAGTCCGTTGCGCTGAAGACGTTCAGCCCCGCGGATTTCATAGGTCATCACGCCCAGCCGGTGCATCAGGCCCACGTGGCTGGCGAAGCTGAGCTGGACCAGCCGGCGGGCCAGCGTGCGGCGCCGGACCGGGTTGCGGACCAGGAACAGCAACGGGAACAGCACCCCGCCCAGCACCAGCCCGCCGATGCCGAACACGGCAAAGCTGAGCCCGGTGCCGAACACCCGCCAGGCATGGTTGAGACGGCCCGGCCGGGTCTCAGCCATGGCGGCGCCAGGTCCACTGCTGGCCGTCGGCGGCCAGCGTCAGGGCCGGATCGCCGGCCAGCAGGAAGCGCAGCGCGTCCAGCCCGTGCGGCAGGGCGCCGGCCGGGCTGTCGGACCCAGCCGCTCCCCAGCCCAGCGAGAGCCGGGTGCCGGGGCGATCGGCCCGGGCCAGCCGCCAGCACCAGGCGTAAAAGGGATCGGGCTCGTCGGCAAACCCGGCATACACCGGCGGCAATTGCGATTCATACACGATCACCCGCACCTCGGCGGCGCCATCGGCCAACAGCCCGTAGGCCTCCACGCAGGCGGTCTCGACCGTGGCGCGGCCGGCGGCCAGGGCCAGGTAGTTGCCGCGGTGGCCGCGGGCAATCGAATACAGCGCGGCCACCGCGTTGTGCACCGACAGGCCAAACGCGGTAGGGGACATGCCGTGGTCGGCGCACAGGCTGTCGAGCAGTTCCATCGACCGGGCCACGTCGCCATGGCGCGAGGCGAACACCAGCGGCACCTGGCCGACGTCGTCGGGTTGTTCACACCAGCAGGCGGCCTGGATGGCCATGCGCCCCAGCCGCTCGATGCGGCGTCGCTGCATGGCCGGCACCTCGGCCAGCGCCGGGGTGTCATCGCCCTGCGGCAACGCGGGGGCCTGTGCCCAGGCCTGCCACTGTTCTTTCGACGTCAGTCCCGGTGCCCAGGCCGACCAATCCACCACGGAGAACTCGATCATTCACGCCAACATGTTGATGGGCACCAAGGCATCGCAGCGCACCGCCGTAAAAAGGAGCGCACGCTATCATGACACCCTTGGCACTGGCAGCTTTCACAATCTGAAATGAGCAGCACGATCCACGACGCAACGGCCCCGGCGGTCGCTTCCCCCCCAGGTGCGGCGGTGTTCAGCGCCGGCTACCTGCCGGCAGAACTGCGCGATGCGGCCTTGGCCGACCCATGCACCCTGGCGGTGTTCGGGTTTGGCGCGCCTGCGCCCTCCCCGGGCAACGATCCGCGCTGGCTGCAGGTGCCCCTGGCCGAACACGGCCCGGCGCAGGTGGAAGTGTGGCGGGGGTCGACCCCGGTGCAGTCGGGCGTTACCGACGGCGTGCGCTGGTCGCACAATGCCACGCTGCTGTTCGGGGTGCTGGAGATCGACGAAGCCGAGGGCGACATCGAGACGGCTGCCGCCGACGCCTATGCGCGGATGAGCAGCTTCCTGGCGCGCTGCGGGTTTCCGCACCTGCTGCGGACCTGGAACTACCTGGACGCGGTGACCGAAGGCGACGGCGACCAGGAGCGCTACCGGCGCTTCTGCGTGGGCCGGGTACGCGGGCTGCGCGAGCTGGACGAAGCGGCCCTGCCGGCCGCGACCTGCATCGGCCGATTCGACGGACGCCGACGCCTGCAGGTGTACTGGCTGGCCGGTCGCGAACCCGGCCTGCCCCTGGAAAACCCACGCCAGGTCAGCGCGTTCCGCTACCCGCGCCAGTACGGCCCGCAGTCGCCCAGCTTTTCGCGGGCGCTGCTGGCGCCGGCAGCCACCGGGCTGCCGTTGCTGCAGTCGGGCACGGCGGCGATCGTGGGCCATGTGTCCCAGCACACCGGTGCCGTGGAGGAACAGCTGCTCGAAACGCTGACCAACCTGCAGAGCCTGGTGGATGCCGCCCGGCGACAGCGGCCGTCGCTGGCCGCCCAGCTCGGCGCCGGGTCCGTACTGAAAGTGTATGTGCGGCGTGCCGAGGACATGCCGGCGGTGGCCGCCCAGATGGCCGCATTACCCGGCCCACCGGCCTACGTGGTGCTGCATGCCGAAGTCTGCCGCGCCGAACTGCTGGTCGAAATCGAAGGCCTGCACGCCTGATACGCGCTCAGCCGCGTCCTCGGTAGAGCCGACCGTTGGTCGGCTGCTCTCGACCCTTCCTTTGCGTCTGGCTCGTCCAACCGACGATGCACACTTTGCGGGGCGAGGGTGGTCAGTGATACCCCGCATCCGCCCGCACCTTGCCGCGGAACACCCGGTACGACCATGCCGTGTAGCCCAGGATCACCGGCAGCAGCACCACCAGCCCGACCAGGCTGAAGCCCAGTGACGACGCCGGGGCGGCCGCCTCCCACAGCGTCATGCTCGGCGGCAGCAGGTAGGGCCACATGCCCAGCACCAGCCCGATGAAGCCCAGGATGAACAACGCCAGGGTCAACAGGAACGGCGGCAGGTCGCGGCGCGGGTGCATCGCACTGCGCCACAGCGCCACCGCCACGCCCAGCGTCAGCAGCGGCACCGGCGACAACCACCAGAAGTTGCCATCGCTGAACCAGCGCGCCATCAGGCGCGAATCCAGGAACGGCAGCCAGGTGCTCACCAGTCCCATGAACACGATCACCGCCACCACCAGCGGCCGCGTCAGCGTGCGCGCGAACGCCTGCTCACGGCCCTCGGTCTTCAGGATCAACCAGGTGCTGCCCAGCAGCGCGTAGCCGAACACCACCGCTGCACCGGTCAGCATCGAGAACGGACTGAACCAGCTGAACGCCCCACCGGCATAACGGCCATCCACGATCTGCAGGCCTTCCACCAGCGCCCCGAGAATCACCCCCTGCGCGAACGCGGCCAGCAGCGAGCCCAGCCCGAACGCCACGCTCCACAACCGCCGCGAACGGTGCGCCTTGAAGCGGAATTCGAACGCCACCCCGCGGAACACCAGTGCCACCACCAGCAGCAGCACCGGCAGGTACAGCGCCGACAGCAGCGCCGCGTAGGCCTTGGGGAAGGCCGCCATCAGCCCGGCCCCGCCCAGCACCAGCCAGGTTTCGTTGCCGTCCCAGATCGGCGCGGCGGTGTTCATCATGATGTCCAGCTGTTCTTCGTCCTCGGCCATCGGCGCCAGGATGCCGATGCCCAGCACGAAACCGTCCAGCACCACGTACATCAGCACGCCAAAGCCGATCACCGCAAACCATGCCACCGGCAGCCAGGTTGTCATCTCCATGTCAGCGCTCCTCCAGCGGTTCGTCGGCACCGGACAGCGGCCGCGCCGGGGTATGGCTGCCCGCGTCCAGCGCCGGCGCCGGTTCGTGCGGCTTGGGCCCGGTGCGGATGATCTTCACCAGGTACCAGATGCCCCAGCCGAACACGAACGCATAGCCCACGATGTAGACGCCCAGCGACAACGCGGTCATCCACGCACTCTGCGGGCCCACCGCGTCGGCGGTGCGCAGCACCCCGTACACCACCCACGGCTGGCGCCCCATCTCGGTCACGAACCAGCCCGATACCAGCGCGATGAAGCCGCTGGGCAGCATCCAGTTCCAGCCGCGCACCAGCCAGCGCGACTGCAGCAGCTTGCCGCGCCACCACTGGAACGCCGACACCCAGGCCAGCAGCAGCATCAGCGTACCCAGCCCGACCATGATCCGGAACGCGAAGAACACCGGCACCACCGGGGGCCGATCGCTGGCCGGTACCGAGGTAAGCGGATCGAACGTACCCTCCAGCGAATGGGTCAGGATCAGACTCCCCAGCCGGGGAATGGCGATTTCATAATCGTTGCGCTCGGCTTTTTCGTTGGGCACTGCGAATACCACCAGCGGCACGCCCTCGCCCTGCCCTTCGGAATGCCAGTGCGCTTCCATCGCGGCAATCTTCATCGGCTGGTGCTTGAGCGTGTTCAAGCCATGCATGTCGCCCACGAAGATCTGCACCGGCACGGTCAGCGCGGCGAACGCCACGGCTGCCAGCAGCATCGTGCGCCCGGCTTCCACGTGCGTGCCCTTGCGCAGGTACCAGGCGCCCACGCCACCGATCACGAAGCAGGTGGTGATGAACGAGCCCAGCGCCATGTGTGCCAGGCGGTACGGGAAGGAGGGGTTGAACACCACCTGCCACCAGTCCTGCGGGTGCACGATGCCGTCGATCAGCGCGTAGCCGGCCGGTGTCTGCAGCCAGCTGTTGGAGGACAGGATCCAGAACGTGGAGAACAGCGTGCCCAGCGCCACCATGCAGGTGGAGAAGAAATGCAGCCGCGGCGAAACGCGGCCCCAGCCGAACATCATGACGCCCAGGAAGCTGGCCTCCAGGAAGAAGGCGGTGAGGACTTCATAGGTAAGCAGCGGCCCGATCACGCTGCCGGCCACCTCGCTGAGACGCGGCCAGTTGGTGCCGAACTGGAAGGCCATGACGATGCCGCTGACCACGCCCATGCCGAAGGACACCGCGAAGATCTTCTGCCAGAAGAAATACAGCTCGCGCCAGACCGGGTTGCCGGTGCGCAGCCAGCGTGACTCCACGAAGGCCAGCCAACTGGCGGTGCCGATGGTGAAGGCGGGGAACAGCACATGGAAACTGATGACGAACCCGAACTGGATCCGCGACAACAACAACGCGTCCACGTGACGCCTCCGACTGGTTTCTGAAATCCGCACCAGTCTGGGCCTGTATCCGTGAAAGGCACATGCGACCCGGTGACGCGCTGCTTCAATCGGTCGCACCTAGTAAGCCAGCACCCTGGCTGGACCTCGCTCGACGTTGTTCCGGTAGCTCCCTAGGCATCGCAGCTCTTGAGATCGCAGTGTGCTCATGTAGAGGACACCGATTAGCATAGAAGATCACACAATTTAGCGTGCCTGACACACTAATCTACTTCTTTATCCCCAACGCTTCCCGTATAGTGACCCGCTGGATGTTTGGAGGCGTGGGTCATGGAATACGCTGAATTTAAGCGCCAACTCGGAAAGGCTAACGTATCCATCCGCGGCTTCGCAGAGCTGCTGGGGAAGCACCCTAACTCGATAACCAACCATGCGCATTCCAGCGTTCCTCAGCACTTGGCCGTGATTGCGACCTTGATGGCCTCCATGGCAGAGAACGGCCTAGATTTTGAGCAACCCCTTCTAAAGATTAGGGGTCCTCGTATGAAGCGGCGAGGCGGATTCGGGAAGGAAGTAGCTACTATGGAAGTGAAAGGAGATAGCTTGTGAAAGTTTCATTTGCGAGCACTGAGTGGATTGACTCGAACGCTGATCCATTGATTCGATACGACGCCTGCCTCGCAATGGCTAAGGGCTATGCTTCCTCTAAAAAGTCAGACAAGATGCGGCTAGCTCACGCAAAAGCGTTCTGCGCGATCGCTGTTGAGTCCTACTGGGACGCAGTATGCGAACGAAATAAAGCGTCTTTGCCTGTGAAATCGGTGGAACTCGATACTCCCTCTCTTCCGGTGGACGTCAACAAACTGGCGAGCGCGGCAGGCAGGTTGATTTCTCAGTTTCCTGTTGAAGACGCGGGGTTCCTAGCTGGGAACATCTATACGGCGATGCTGCCATCGTCACGACGCTCCGCGCTTGGCGCCTTTTATACCCCGCCACCGCTTGTGAAGCGGCTCATTGAGATGACGGAAGCATCCGGCTTCAACTTCGCAACTGGAAACATCATCGATCCTGCATGCGGAGGGGGCGCATTCCTGGTTCCCTTAGCACAGCGGATACTAGACCAGCTGGACAGCTTCGAACCTGCATGGAAGCTCCGTCAACTCGAGATGCGGCTGCACGGATGCGAGATTGATGAATTCGCCGCTTGGATTGCAGACGTAGTTCTTGAGGCTTCCGTGCTCCCCCTTTGCATTGTTGCGAAAAGAAGACTGTCCAATGTTGTTACCGTGGAGGACTCATTGCGCACTGAGGCCACTACCGAATATGATCTGGTAATCGGCAATCCTCCGTACGGCCGCATCTCTCTTACCAAGAGCATGCGTGCAAAATATGCCAGATCACTGTTCGGCCATGCCAACCTATATGGACTCTTTACTGATCTAGCCCTACGCCTGGCAAAGCCTAGAGGCTTTGTAGCTTACGTTACGCCGACGTCGTTTCTAGGCGGCCAGTATTTCAAATCTCTTCGCCAACTTCTAACAAGTGAAAGCCTGCCAATTTCGTTTGACATAGTTTCCGACAGAAACGGCGTTTTCGATGACGTGCTCCAAGAGACGATCCTCACTGTTTTCCACCGATCCCCCGAGGCTGAGCTGACAGACAAGGCAGTAATTGTCTCAGCACTGGTGCCGCAAGGCCTTAATTCTTCACGAATTGAACCGATTGGCAATGTCCCGATAAAGGGTTCAGGTGATCCTTGGCTTCTGCCCCGCACGGCAGACGATGCCTCATTCCTTCATGCAATCTCCAAGATGCCGACTAGACTGTCCGACATTTTTTACTGTGTCTCTACCGGCCCACTTGTTTGGAATCGCCATCGAGATCAACTCCGGACAGAGCGAGGAGCGGATACATTCCCTCTCGTATGGGCAGAATCCGTTTCCTCAGACGGTTTCAAATTCAAAGCTGAGAAACGGAATCACGTGCCCTTCATCGCAATAAAAGAAAAGCAGCCCCATCTCGTGACTGGAGACTCTTGCGTGCTAGTACAGCGCACGACGTCAAAAGAGCAAGGCCGCCGCTTGGTTGCATCGGTGCTGCCAGCCTCCTTCATTGCAGAACATGGTGGAGCCGTAGTAGAAAACCATCTTAATATTGTTTGCGCAACCAAAACCACCGAGAGACCGAGCATCTCTGTGTCTACTATATCTACGCTCCTGAACACATCGGCCGCTGATCGCGCGTTTCGTTGCATCAGCGGTAGCGTCGCTGTTTCCGCCTATGAACTTAATGCTCTTCCGCTGCCGTCCCCTATTCAAATCGCGGAGCTAGAGTCACGCATTGAAGATGGCGCAAGCCGCGAGGCAGTCGAACTGTTAGTTGCGTCTTACTACGGAATCAATTGATTGGACCTCAGCTCCCTTCCATCCATTGAATTGATCGCCTCTCGTCTTCCTTTGATCTTCCCCGAGGGCACGGAGAATCGAAATTACGTTACGCGGGAGATGGCGGCCCGCTCTGTGTACGTGATGTTCTACACGGGCGCGATCGAAGGCGCCGATTGCTGGATCAGACCAAGCCAAATAACTGGGATGTCAAACGTCCAAGCTGGCTTGACTGATGAAGTAGATAGACGTGCATGGGTAAAACGGTCGTTAACTCAAAAGAACTGGCGTCCGGCGGATGCTTGGTATGCCGAAAATAGTCGGGAGCCAGTTCGAGATGAAACGCTGAGAAATGGCTTTGTCGCATTGCGAGCGGTCATTGAGCGACCTGGCATAGCGACCACCTCCTCGAAACCCAAGTATGCTCTCGAGAAAAGTTTCTCTCTTTTGTTTGATCCGACTTTGGGCGGTCGCGAACTGGAAGATGCAATAGCGATTTGGCAGGTTGCTCATCTTTCTAAGGCTGCTGTTAGCAGGCTTCTACTCGTCAAACGCGGCGCCAAGGTTTCTTCCGATGCTGTAGTGGTTTGCTTTCCGAATGGAGGATTGCGTGCCCTTAGCCCTGGCCCTTCTAGCATCATTGCGAAAGCTGTGATCGAGGAATTTTGCCCGCGCTTTCTCATCGAGCCGGCAGTTCTATGGCTCTCCGAATCTGGCAGAAAGGTGGTCACTCAGGACGAGTCGTTGACGAGGGCGTTGCAGCTGAAAATAGACTCTTCCAAGGCGCTACCCGACATAATACTTGTCGACTTGGGTTCAGATCCCGATGGCTCCGAGATGATCGTCTTGTTCGTCGAGGTTGTTGCGACAGACGGGCCAATTAATAGGGAGCGGCAGATCGTCCTCACACAGTTGGCGAGGGAAGCCGGCTTTGAAGAGCAACACCTAGCCTTCCTAACCGCCTTCTCGGATCGAGCTTCACCTTCGTTTAGAAAGAGCATTACGGACCTTGCTTGGAATTCCTATGCATGGTGTGCCTCTGAGCCCGACAATATTATTGAGCTTCGCGAGAAGGGTGCGGGTAGCCCTCTAAATCGCGAAGGCGTATGATAATCAGACATTTAGAACGAACGAACAGGGGGTTATAGCGTGGCTGACGAAGAATGGAAGAATGTTGCGTTGGAGACGGTGAAAGCATTGGCCGAAGAGAAGCCCGAGCTTACTGCTGATGATGTTTGGGCCACCGGGCTGGAGAAGCCACTTGAGGCTAGGGCGCTTGGCGGCATCATGAACCGCGCAAAGCGTAGTGGGTGGATCGTCAAGTCTGGGCGCTCTCGACAGACGACCCAGCCCGAAAGCCACGGAGCCGATATCGCCATTTGGATTTCAAATCTCTATAAGGGCGAGTAGCCTCATTGCGATTGACGCCTTGATGGCTACTAGTAAGCAATTCGAGTTTGGCTGAAGCGAGCTGAAGCGCCTTTGATTGTCTCAGTTTGAGCTGCCATTCAACTTAGACCTTCAATCAAGCTTGGCAATTGAGCACGATTTTCGATCAAGCGACGTCTTACCCGCAGACGATCCGAAAGATCAGGGTTGCTGCTAAGCCGCCCATGACCTGTGGCCCCCTCCCCCGGCCCTTGCGGCTGCTACGCTTGGCGGGTTTTCCTCTACGGTGCCGCCCGCAATGCCCAGAACGCTGCCCTTGTCCCTGCTGCTGCTCGCCGCCCTCGGCGGAACCGCCCACGCGGCGCCGACGCCGATCACCATCGAGCAGGCCATGGCCGACCCCGACTGGATCGGCCCGCCGGTCGAAAGCGCGTGGTGGTCCTGGAACAGCCAGCAGGTCGAGTACCAGCTCAAGCGCACCGGCAGCCCGGTCCGCGACACCTTCCGCCAGCCGGTCAGCGGTGGCGTAGCCACCCAGGTGGCCGATGACCAGCGCAGCAGCCTGGACGTCGACAGCCCGGTGTACGACACCCTGCGCCAGCGTGCCGTGTTCGTGCGCAACGGCGACGTGTTCCTGCGCGACCTGCGCAGCGGCGCGCTGACCCAGCTGACCCGCAGCAGCGAAAAGTCCAGCGCGGTCAACTTCGCCCGCGACGGCGGGGTGATCTGGCAGACCGGCCAGACCTGGTTCCACTGGACCGCCACCGGTGGCGTCCAGCAGGTGGCCAGCCTGAAGGCCGAAAAGAACCCCGACGATGCCCCCAAGGCCGACGTCCTGCGCGACCAGCAGCTACGCACCCTGGCCACCCTGCGCAATGATCGCGCCCAGCGCGACGCGCTCAAGGCGCAGGAAGCCAGCTGGCGCCGCGCCGACGCCACCCGTGCGCCCGGCCCGGTTTACCTCGGCGCCGACGTGGAGATCGTCGGCAGCGCCCTCTCGCCCGACACCCGCAGCCTGATCGTGGTGACCAAGCCGAAGAGCTTCGACGAAGGCCGCGGCGGCAAGATGCCCAAGTACGTGACCGAATCGGGCTACGAAGAGTTCGAGGACACCCGCACCCGCGTGGGCCGCAACGATCCCGAACCGCATGCCCTGTGGCTGGTCGATGCGGTCACCGGCACCGTCAAGCCGCTCTCGCTGGACAACCTGCCCGGCATCGGCACCGACCCGCTGGCCGCGCTGCGCAAGGCCGCCGGCAAGGACGCGCTCAAGGGCAACCGCCCGCTGGAAGTGCTGGCCGGCCCCGGCAACCCCGGCATCCGCTGGAGCGCCGACGGCCAGCAGGCCGCGATCATGCTGCGCGCCAACGACAACAAGGACCGCTGGATTGCCAGCGTCAGCCCGGCCAGCGGCAAGCTGGAAAACCGCCACCGCCTGACCGACAGCGCCTGGATCAACTGGGGCTTCAACGACTTTGGCTGGTCCAACGACAACCGCACGCTGTGGCTGCTGTCCGAGGAATCGGGCTACGCGCACCTGTACACCCAGCAGGGCACCGCCAAGCCGCAGGCACTGACCGGCGGCAAGTGGGAAACCTCGATGCCGGTGCCCAGCGCCGACGGCCGCGGCTTCTACTTCCTCTGCAACCAGCAGAGCCCGGGCGACTACGAGGTCTGCGCGGTCGACACCGCCAGCAGGCAGGTGCGTGAAGTGACCGCGCTCAATGGCGTGGAAGACTTCTCGCTGTCCCCGGATGGCCAGCAGCTGCTGGTGCGTTACTCCGGCGCCTACCTGCCGGCGCAGCTGGCCGTAGTGCCCACCACCGGCGGCCAGGCCAAGGTGCTCACCGACACGCGCACCGCTGCCTACAAGGCCCGCGAGTGGGTGCAGCCCAAGCTGGTGCAGGTGCCGTCCAAGCATGGCGCGGGCGTGGTCTGGGCCAAGTACTACGGCCCGGAGAACCCCGAGCCGGGCAAGCAGTACCCGATCGCCATGTTCGTGCACGGTGCCGGCTACCTGCAGAACGTCCACCAGCGCTACCCGGCCTACTTCCGCGAGCAGATGTTCCACAACCTGCTGGTGCAGCAGGGCTACATCGTGCTGGACATGGACTACCGCGGCAGCGAAGGCTACGGCCGCAACTGGCGCACCGCGATCTACCGCAACATGGGCCACCCGGAACTGGAGGACTACAAGGACGGCCTGGACTGGCTGGTGGACACCAAGCAGGGTGACCGCGCCAAGGCCGGCATCTACGGCGGCTCCTACGGTGGCTTCATGACCTTCATGGCGCTGTTCCGCTCGCCGGGCACGTTCAAGGCCGGTGCCGCGCTGCGCCCGGTGGTCGACTGGCACCAGTACAACCACGGCTACACCGCCAACATCCTCAACACCCCGGACATCGACCCGGAGGCGTACCGCACCTCGTCGCCGATCGAATACGCCGACGGCCTGCAGGACCACCTGCTGATCGCACACGGGATGATGGACGACAACGTGTTCTTCCAGGATTCGGTCAACCTCACCCAGAAGCTGATCGAGCTGCACAAGGACAACTGGTCCATCGCGCCGTACCCGCTGGAACGCCACGGCTACGTGCGTCCGGATTCGTGGCTGGACCAGTACAAGCGCATCCTCAAGCTGTTCAACGACAACCTGAAGTAAGTGGCGGCGCAGGCCAGCCACGCCGCGGCGCCGATCGAGATCGTCGCCGCGGTCATCCTGGACGCCACCGGCCAGGCGCTGGTGGTGCGCAAGCAGGGCTCGGGAACCTTCATCCAGCCCGGGGGCAAACCCGAGCCGGGTGAGGCCCCGCTGCAGGCGCTGGCGCGTGAGCTGCACGAGGAACTGGGCGTGCACATGGACCCCGGCAGCGCCCAGCCACTGGGCCGTTTCGAGGCCTGGGCGGTGCATGAACACGGCCGCCGGGTGCACGCGCAGGTGTGGCGGGTGCAGGTCACCGACACACCGCAGGCGCAGGCGGAAATCGCCGAGTTGGCCTGGGTTCCCCTGCAGCCGCCGCATGGGCGGCGCTTGGCAGCCTTGAGCGAAGACCATATCCTGCCCGCGGCCGCACGCGCGGTGGCCGCGGGCTGATGCCCGTGGTCGACTCCCACAGGACACCGGATGTCATCGCCCCCGCAGTTGCCCCATGCCCAGCCGCCCGTAGACCCGCTGGCGCCCCCGAAATTCCTGTCGCCGATGACCAAGTCGGTGCTGCTGGTATGCGTGGCCTCCGCCGTGGGCTGGGCCATTGCGGCGCTGGTCGCCGGCCCGCTGTCGATCGGCGCCTTCCTGCAGGAACAGGTAGACACCCGCGATGTGGCCTGGCTGTCACCGCCGCTGCAGTGGCTGACGACACACGCGCTGGGCATCTGCGTGGCCATGCTGCTCACCTGCCTGGTGGGCGTGGTGGCGTGCGTGGGCATGCTGCGCCGCGAACACTGGGCGCTGTGGTTGTTCATCGTGCTGCTGGTGGTGACCGCGCTGATGAACTTCGTCGCCGCCTGGGCGGTGGATGATGGACTCGCGCACCTGTCGCAGTATCTGACCCGGCACGGCGACAACCCCGACATGCGCCAGCTGCGCCACGACCTGCAGCTGCAGCGCATCGTCCTGAGCGGCATGCTGGTGCTCACCGCCGTGGGCTTTGCCGGCCTGCATGGCTGGTTGGCGGTGCGCCTGCTGCGTGCCGACGTACGCACCTGGATGCAGCGCTGACCCCTGCCCCGGCCGGTCCCTGCGCCCGTGCCGGCGCTCCCCGATTTCCACCCAAGGATTCTGTTGTGACTTCTGTTGTTTCCGCGCGCCGCCGCGTCATCGGCTGGCGTGCCCTGGCCGTCCTCGTCCTGGCCGCCGCCAGCCTTCCCGCCGCTGCCCAGTCCATGGCCTGCGGCACGTACAAGCAGGACGATGGCAACGCCACCCTGATCCTGGAAAGCGAGGGCCACGGCTTCCTGACGTCGGCCCACTCGCCCACCGAGGAACTGCGCATCGCGCGCAGCGAGGATGTGCTGGGCATGGTCAACCTGGCCACCGGGCGCATGGAGAACTGGACCTTCGGCGACGGCGACCGCACCCTCACCGGCGGGTACCATGATTTCGTGCGCGAGAAGGCCGCGGCCTGCAAGCCGTTCTACCCCGTCGAAGAAGGCAGCTGCCGCGCCGATCCGGTGGGCTGCCTGGAGCACTACCTCGAAGCCGAACCGGTGCAGCTGCGCCAGTGGTGCAGCGAAGACGTGCCGGTGGCCTGCAAGCGCCTGGTGGAGCTGTACGAGCGCCAGGCCAATGAAGCGGCCCCGAAAGAGCCGCCGCCCTTCCCCCTGCCGACGCAGTGCGATGAAACCGCCAAGGGCCACGATCCGGCGGTCTGCATGCGCCTGCTTGAAACAATGGCGGGCGAGGTCATGGGCAAGGCGATCATGGGGCTGAGCCACGCGCCGCAGGCCGTCCTGCCCCCGGAACAGCTGGTCGAACTGGCGGGCCTGTGCCAGCAGCACCCGCGCGAGGAATTCTGCCAGCGCGTGGCCGAGGCACAGTGGAACGCCGGCCGGTTGCTGGAGGCCCGCGACGCGCTACAGCACGCCTGCAGCACGCGCGCCGACGCCTATGCCTGCACACTGGTCGCCCCACTGGTCGGGTTGCCGCCGGCGGCGTTGTCGCCGGTACCCACCACCGCCCTGCCCTGTGGCCTCTATGTGGCCGAGCACGGTCTCTTCTCGGACCTGCAGTTCGGCGATGCCGGCGTGGTCCAGGTGAGTGGCTACGCGGCGCGCCTGCGTGCCCGCGTAGAGGACGGGCGCGTCCACCTGCGCCGCGACATCGGCGACGATATCGTGCTGCAGACCGTGCGCGACGGCAGCCTGGTGGGCATGGACGGCACCACCCGTTTTGCCCATTACACGCGCCAACCCGGCGCTGCCGGTGGCTGCAGCGCACCACTGAGCTTCACCGAGATTCCGCAGCCGCTGGACTGCCCCACGCTGGACCGCGAGGGCGGCCCGGAGGCCTGCTGCAAGGCCGGCCAGCTGCTGGGCTGCAAGCTGGCCGCCAGCGCGCGTGCACGTGACGAAGACTGGAAAAGCACGCCGCCGTACTACGCCGCGCTGTGCACCGCCGGCGTGCGCGATGGCTGCGTGGGCCTGGCCGAGGTCTATGAACACACCGGGGACGAGGCGGTGCCGACCCTGCTGGCGGCCATCTGCGCCAAGGGCGGCGCTACCCACATTGCCTGCGACGTGGACGCCACCCGCGACTGGCCGGCGCTGCGCGCGATGGTGCGTGCGATCGCGGAGGACCCTGCACCCCGCGAGTGACAGAAGCGCTGATGGCATGCCGCCAGCGGCTGGACGCGACGCATCCCATTGCCAGCGCCGGCCGCCCCGCTATCCTGCAGCCCTTCACAGATGGCGCCGGCGTCCTTGTACGACCCGTGCCGTCCTTCGCGGCCTGCGACCGGACAGGTCGCGTCAAGGATCGAACATGCTGCCCTGCCATTCACGCTTCCCACTCCGCGCCGCAACGGCGGCACTGCTGCTCGCGCTGGCGCCCACCGCCGTCGCCCAGCCGCTCACCTGCGGGCGCTTCATCAACGACACCGCCAGCGCCGAGCTGGTCCTGGAGGGCCCCGACCGCGGCTACCAGATCGACTACAGCGGGGAGCGCAGCGATTTTCTCGTGCAGCTGCAGGAGGGGCAGCCGCAGGTGATCGATCTCGGATCGGGCAGCATCGAGACGCTGAAAGCGAGCCAGCGGGGGCGCGTCCTTGAACTGGGCTGGAACCGCTTCGTACTGCGTACGCCCGCCCAATGCAGCGCGCCGGTGCCCCATGCCGACGGCAGCTGCCTGGCCGATCCGCTGCATTGCCTGGCCGATCGCTACGACAAGGACACCGCCGCGCTTGAAGCAGGCTGCAGTGACGGCATGCCGGCCCTGTGCCGGGACCTGCCCGGTCGCTATCGGAAGGATGCGCAGGCCCGCCAGCAACGCGACGGCGACGATGACACCGGCTTCTCCGAAAAGCAGCGGGTCGCCATGCGCGCGTACATGGAAAAGGCCTTCGACGAGATGGACCTTCCCGCCCTGTGCCGCGAAGACAGCGCTGTGTTCGATGAGGCGGCGTGCAGGAATACGCTGGCGTCCCGGCCGGAGCTGGGCGAGAAAATCGCCGATGCCCTGCAGGGCGCTGCGTTGGCGGCTGGGATGGTCGAGGTGTTTGCACCCGCACCGGACCCCCCGCTGTCCAAGATGCACCGGATGAAGCTGCAGGGGTACTGCCAGGCACGTCCGCATGGTTGGTTCTGCACCGAGGTCGCCGAGCAGCAGTGGGACGCCGGCGACCTGCAGCACGCGACGGCGGCGCTGGCGCTGGCCTGCACGGCAGGCGACGCGCGCGCGTGCGCATTTGCGCCCCCGTTGCAGCAGCTGGGTGCGGACCTCGCCCCGCAGGCCGCGGCAACGCTGCCGTGCGGCGCGTACGTCTCCCAGCCTGCCTTGATGGACTCCCTTCGTTTTGGTGACCGTGGCCTGGTCGACATGGGCATGGGCCAGCTGCGCGCCCGCCTTGAAAATGGCGCCATCCGGATCCGTCACGAACAGGGCGGCGACTTCGTACTGAAATCCCTGCCCAACGGCGACCTGCTCGGCATGGATCAGTGGACGCGCTTCCAGCGCTTCCAGCGCACGCCGGCTGACGGGGATCCGGCCCATTGCGCGCCACCGGTGCAGTTCACCGAGGTACCGCTGCCGGAGGATTGCCCCAAGGCGCTGGTAGACGGCGGGGCGGAAGCCTGCTGCGCCCGCGGCAGCATGCAGGGCTGCAACGTGCTGGGCACGCGGCTGGGCTTGAAGGGGCAGTGGGAGCAGGCCAGCGTGCATTACCTGCAGGTATGCCGTGCAGGCATCCGCGAAGGCTGCGAAAACCTGGCCACCGCACAGGAAAGAAACGGTGACGTGGATGCGCATGGCATGCTCCAGGCGCTGTGCCAGGCCGATGCGAGCGGGCGCCACGTTGCCTGCGACCTGCTGGACACGCGCAACTGGGCCATGATGTCGGCCGGGCATGCGCTTGAGCAGGCACTGCAGAACAGCGGCGATGATGCCGATGAGGACATCCCGCCGGCACGGCGCACCCCCAATCACAAACGGTGATCCGCTGCAGCTGCGTCCACGGCCCGGCTCTCCGGCCTGCGGTAAAGTAGCGCCATGAACGAATTCGAGCGCGTACGCAGCTACCTGACCGACCTGCAGGACCGCATCTGTGCGGCCATCGAGGCCGCCGACGGCCAGGCCCGGTTCGTCGAGGACCAGTGGCAGCGCGCTGAAGGTGGCGGCGGCCGCACCCGCATCCTGCGCAATGGCGCGGTCTTCGAGCAGGCCGGCATCGGCTTCTCCGACGTGGCGGGCACCCGCCTGCCGCCGTCGGCGTCGGCCAACCGGCCGGAACTGGCCGGTGCCTCGTGGCGCGCCACCGGGGTATCGCTGGTGTTCCACCCGGCCAACCCGTACCTGCCCACCACCCATGCCAACGTGCGCTATTTCCGCGCCGAGCGCGATGGCGTGGAAGTGGCGTCGTGGTTCGGCGGCGGCTTCGACCTGACCCCGTTCTATCCGTTCGACGAGGACGTGCAGCAGTGGCATCGCGTGGCGCACGACCTGTGCGCGCCGTTTGGCGAAGCACGTTACGCCGACCACAAGCGCTGGTGCGACGAGTACTTCTTCCTGCGCCACCGCAATGAAACCCGCGGCGTGGGCGGGTTGTTCTTCGACGACCTGCACGGTGACTTTGAACGCGACTTTGCCTACCTGCGCGCGGTCGGCGATGGCTTCCTCGACGCGTACCTGCCGATCGTGGCGCGTCGCAAGGACATGCCGTTCGGCGAGCGTGAGCGCGAGTTCCAGCTGTACCGCCGCGGGCGCTACGTGGAATTCAACCTGGTCTACGACCGCGGCACGCTGTTCGGCCTGCAGAGCGGCGGGCGCAGCGAGAGCATCCTGATGAGCCTGCCGCCGCGGGTGCGCTGGGAATACGGTTTCCAGCCCGAGGCCGGCAGCGACGAAGCCCGCCTGGCCGACTACCTGGTGCCGCGCGACTGGGTGTAACCCAACGCGGCACCGCGTGGGCCGGCATCCATTTCGCATGCGGCTGATGGTCGCCCCGGCGGAGGGTAGAGCCACCCCACGGGTGGCGCTACCCCTTCTTCGGCACGATGGTGATGTGGCCGTTGATTTCCAGCACCGCCAGCGCGACGTCGTCGATCGACAGGCAGCCTTGTTGGCGCAGCGCCGCATCGAAATCGGCCGAGGTGACCATTTCGCGCCGCAGCACCGAATCCAGCAGTTTGCCGTCGCGCGCGATCAGCACCGGCTCGCCTTCGACCAGGGATTCCACGCGCCGACTGCGCGTGCTCAACCACCCCACCCCGTAGTTGAGCAGGATCAGCGTGGCCGCCAGCAGCAGCCCGCCGCCCAGCGAGGTGTCCTTGCCCAGCAACGCGTTCTGCACCGCATTGCCCAGCAGCACGATCAGCAGCACGTCGAACGGGGTGATCTGGCCCAGCGCGCGCTTGCCCGACAACCGCACCATGCCCAGCACCAGCACGTACACCACCACCGCGCGCAGGATGAATTCCCACCACGGCATGGCCAATGCAAACAGATCGCTCATGCGGTTCTCCCCGGGTCCAGCCCACAGCATGGGCCGCGCGCAGGGCAAACGGCAATTGGCAGCGCGGGGTATGTCATCGGGCGGGCGGCACCGGGTTTACGGCGGCCCAAATAAAAAGCCCCGCCGACCAGGGGGAGGTCAGCGGGGCCGGGGAACGGGCGCTTGGGGAGGAGCCCCCGTTCCGAGATCTGCTCCAGGGGATGGGAGAGATCCACAACAGGCGTTGCGCCTGTCGAGGTCTATAAAAGCACCCCGAACATTGATAGTTCGTGAAGGGGCCCAATTAATGAAAGGCGCTTAGGGGAAACATTCATCCGACAGTCAGTTTTTCACGCAGCTATGAACCAATTCAGCTGTTTGAGCGTGATTTACGTCTCAGTGCGCCTCATCCCAGTTATCACCCACGCCCGCATCCACGACCAACGGCACCCGCAACTGGACTGAAGACGACATCAGTTCCACCACCTTCAAACGCAAGGTGTCGAGAAACTCACTTTCGGTTTCGAATACCAATTCATCGTGCACCTGCATGATCATGCGGGCCTGGTCGCCCTGGCCCTGCAGCCACCCGTCCACTCTCACCATCGCCCGCTTGATGATGTCGGCCGCGGTGCCCTGCATCGGCGCGTTGATCGCCGCCCGTTCAGCCCCGGCACGCAGGCCTTGGTTGCGGGCGTGAATGTCGTTCAGGTACAGCCGGCGGCCTTCCAGGGTTTCCACGTAGCCCTGGTCGCGGGCCTGCTGGCGCATGCGCTCCATGAAGTCGCGCACGCCCGGGTAGCGGCTGAAGTACAGCGCCACGTAATCCTGGGCCTGGCCACGGTCGATGCCCAGGTTGCGGGCCAGCCCGAACGCGCTCATGCCGTACATCAGGCCGAAGTTGATGGCCTTGGCCGCGCGGCGCTCGTTCGGGGTGACCTCGTCCAGCGCGCGCCCGAACACCTCGGCCGCGGTGGCCCGGTGCACGTCCACGCCCTGCTCGAAGGCGCGCACCAGGCCCGGGTCTTCGGACAGGTGGGCCATGATCCGCAGCTCGATCTGCGAGTAATCGCAGGCCAGGATCTTGCGCCCGGGCGGGGCGACGAAGGCGCGGCGGATGCGGCGGCCGTCGTCGGTGCGGATCGGGATGTTCTGCAGGTTGGGGTCGGAGGAGGACAGCCGGCCGGTGGCCGCGCCGGACTGGTGGTAGCTGGTGTGGACCCGGCCGGTGTCCGGGTTGACCATCTCCGGCAGCTTGTCGGTGTAGGTGCTGCGCAGCTTGGCCAGCCCGCGGTACTCCAGGATCACCCGCGGCAGCTCGTGCTGCTCGGCGATGGCCTCCAGCGCCTCTTCATTGGTGCTGGGCTGGCCCTTGGGGGTCTTCACCAGCGCCGGCAGCTTCAGTTCGTCGAACAGCACCGCCTGCAGCTGCTTGGGCGAATCCAGGTTGAAGGTGTGGCCGGCCAGCTCGGTGGCCTTCTGCTGGGCGGCCAGCATGCGCACGCTCAGGTCCTGGCTCTGGCGGCGGAGTTCGGCCATGTCGATGTGCACGCCGTTGGCTTCGATCCGGGCCAGCACCGGCACCAGCGGCATTTCGATGTCGCGGTACACGCCGTCCAGCGACGGCACGGCCAGCAGCTGCGGCTGCAGCACGCGGTGCAGGCGCAGGGTGATGTCGGCGTCTTCGGCGGCGTAGCGGCCGGCCTCGTCCAGGCCCACCTGCGAGAACGGGATCTGCTTGGCACCCTTGCCGGCCACGTCCTCGAACTTGATCGTGGTGTAGCCCAGGTAGCGCATCGCCAGCGAATCCATGTCGTGGCGGGTGGCGGTGGAATTGAGCACGAAGCTCTCCAGCATGGTGTCGTCGTGGTAGCCCTGCACGTTGATGCCATGCCGGCGCAGCACGTGCAGGTCGTACTTGCCGTGCTGGCCGAGCTTCTTCTTGCTCGGGTTTTCCAGTACCGGGCGCAGCGCGGCCAGCACCTGCTCGGCGCCCAGCTGGGCCGGCGCGCCGGGGTAGGTGTGGCCCACCGGGATGTAGGCTGCCCGGCCCGGCTCGACCGCCAGGCTGATGCCCACCAGGTTGGCGCGCATCGCATCGAGCGCGTCGGTTTCGGTGTCGAAGGCGATCAGGTCGGCCGCCTCGGCGCGCTGCACCCACGCGTCAAGCTGCTCGGTGGTCAGCACGGTCTCGTAGTCGCCAGGCGCGGACAGCGCCGGATCGACCTCGGCCGCCGTTTCCGCCGGCGCGCTGCGTGCGTACCCGGCGGCGGTGCCACGCAGGCTCACCGTGGCGTCGCTGGCAGCCACCGCAGCCGCAGCCGGGCCACCGAGCTCCTTCAGCGCCTGGGTGAAGCCGTAGCGCAGGTACAGCTCGCCCAGGGTGGGCACGTCCGGGTCGCGCAGTGCCAGCGTGCGCGGGCTGGCGTCCAGCGGCACATCGGTGCGGATGGTGACCAGTTCGCGGTTGAGCGGCAGGCGCTCCAGCGCCGCGCGCAGGTTCTCGCCGATCTTGCCCTTCATGCCCGGTGCGGCGGCCATCACCCCATCCAGGTTCTGGTACTCGGCCAGCCACTTGGCGGCGGTCTTGGGGCCGCACTTCTCCACGCCGGGCACGTTGTCCACGGTGTCGCCCATCAGCGCCAGCAGGTCCACGATCTGGTCGGCGCGCACGCCGAACTTGTCCATCACCGCCGCATCCGAATCCATCCGGCTGCCGGTCATGGTGTTGACCAGTTCGATGCCCGGGCGGACCAGCTGGGCGAAGTCCTTGTCGCCGGTGGAGATGGTCACCTGCAGGCCGTCCTGCTGGCCCTGCAGGGCCAGCGTGCCGATCACATCGTCGGCTTCCACGCCGGAAATGCGCAGGATGCTCAGGCCGAGTGCTTCGACGATGCGGCACATCGGCTCGATCTGCGGACGCAGGTCGTCGGGCATCGGCGGGCGGTTGGCCTTGTAGTCGGCATACAGGTCGTCGCGGAAGGTCTTGCCGGGCGCATCGACCACGAACGCCACGTATTCCGGGCGCTCCTTCAGGGTGGCGCGCAGCATGTTGACCACACCAAACAATGCGCCGGTGGGTTCACCGTGGGCGTTGGTCAGCGGCGGAAGCGCGTGGAACGCGCGGTACAGGTAACTGGACCCGTCAATCAGGACTAATCGGCTCATGCGACGATTCTACGCGCCCGCCCGCGCCGACCCCAGACACGCCGACGACGACGCGTGGGGCATAATCGACCCTCACTTGTACAAGGACCACGGCCCATGAAGACCCTGTTGCTGGTTGGCCTGCTCGCGCTGGCCGGTTGTGCCACCACGGGCGGCGGCGGTACGCCCCCGGTCGATGTGAGCGGTGCCGATGTGTCCAGCAAGACCCTGGCCAACGGCGACACCGTGCAGGAATACCGCGTGAGTGGCCAGCTGCGGATGGTCAAGGTGACGCCGGCGCAGGGTCCGGCGTTCTACATGTACGACCGCAACGGCGATGGCCGCATGGACAGCGACAAGGACGGCGTGTCGCCGGTGTATTGGAAGCTCTACAGCTGGTGAGGGCAGGCATACCTTCCGCCCCGGGGTTGGAACGCCGCTTGCATCGCCAGGTCACCCGGACTTTGCCTTGTTTCAGTAAATGAATACGCCCGAACGCCGCCAGCCGCCCGACCCCGCCCAGCTGCGGGCCGGACTCACCGCCGAGCAACGCCAGGCCGTGGACACGCTGGAACATTTCGGCTGGCAGCTGCGCTTCGTGCGCCGCCCGCTGTTCCGCGACCCGATCCCGGTGCTGTTCGACCGCAGCGGCGAACGCTACGTGGTGCTGCAGCCCGACGGCAGCCTGGATGAGTCGCAGACCCTGAAGCTGCGGCCGTAGGCCCCGCGGCGGGTCCACCGCTGTGTGTAATGCCGGCCGCTGGCCGGCGCCTCGCACCCTCAATCCAACACGGTAGTGCCGGCCGCTGGCCGGCTCCACGCATCCTCAACACACCACGGTATCGCCGGCCGCTGGCCGGCGCCTCGTAAAACCTGGTGTTGTCGGGAGCCGGCCAGCGGCCGGCACTACCGGGACGCGCTTACGCAGCGTCCGCCGTCAACGGATCACCAGCACCGGCACGGTGCTGCGCGCCAGCACTTCAGCGGTCTGGCTGCCCAGCAGCACGCGGGTGACGCCACGGCGGCCATGTGAGGTCATCACGATCAGGTCGCTGTTGCGCTCCACCGCCGTGTCGATGATGCCGTCGGCCGCATAGCGGTCCAGCACATGCACCACGTTGGCATGCAGGCCCTGCGCCTCGGCGGTCGCCCTGGCCGGCGCCAGGACCTTCTGCGCGGTCTCTTCGCGGTCGGCCTTGTACTCGGGGCTGTTCATGTAGCCCACGCTCCAGCCCATCGCGTCGTACATGCCCACCGCCCACGGCTCGGACACGGTCACGATGTCGACCTCGGCATTGAGATCCTTGGCCAGTTCCAGGCCTTTGAGCAGGCCCTTTTCAGACAGTTCCGAGCCGTCGGTGGCAATCAGGATTCGCTTGTACATGGCAGGGCTCCTTGCGGTGCAGTGTGGTGGCCACCATTGCACACCCGGCGTGGAGGCCGCGCCTTGAGCCGGATCAATCGCGCGGTGGCACCACGCGTGCGGGGTTGCCCACCACGGTGGCACCGGCCGCCACGTCGCGGGTAACCACGCTGCCTGCGCCCACCACCGCATCGTCGCCGATGCTCACCCCCGGCAGCAGGATGGCGCCACCACCGATCCATACATTGCGCCCGATCCGCACCGGTCGTGCCAGCTCCAACCCCTCGGCCCGCGCCTGCGGGTCACGCGGGTGGTCGGCCGCATAGATCTGCACCGCCGGGCCGATCTGGGTGCCATCGCCGATGCGCACCTCGGCCACGTCCAGAATCACGCAGTTGTAGTTGAGGAACACGCCGGTGCCCAGGTGGATGTGGCTGCCGTAATCACAATGGAACGGCGGACGGATCACCGTGCCGTCGCCGACCGCACCGAGTCGCTCGCGCAGCAGCGCACGGCGGACATCCGGGGCTTCGGCAAGGGCGGCGTTGTAGCGCACCATCCAGGCCTTGGCCGCCGCCATCTCGGCCTGCAGCTGCGGGTCGCCGGGCCGGTAGGGGTGGCCAGACAGCATCTTGTCCTTCTCGCTCAGCGCCATGGTTGATCCTGCAGTACGGCTGCTGATGATGCCAATTCTGCGCGATGCCGGTAAGCCCGCGGCCCGCGCGGTTCAGCGCAGGCCCAGCAGCCGACGCGGTCCGTGCGTGGCCACCACCGTGGCCACCGCCAACGCAACCGCGGTGGCCCAGAACGGCCAGGACGCCAGCAACGCGCACAGGCCATCCGGGCGCGGTTCGCAGCGCAGCCGGACCAGGTCCAGGCCGCCGCCGTGCTGCAGGCAGGCGTAGGCATGCTCGAACAGGGCCAGCACCGGTGCCACCCAGCCCGCCGACAGCGTCAGCGCAACCAGGACAGCCAACAGGTACGGAGTTCCCTTGTTCATTTGCGCGCTCCCAGCGGACAGCGCCAGACTCTGGGCGCGGTGCCGGACGGCTACAAGCGGCACGCGACGAAGCGGCTGAAATGCGGGATGAGTGCCGGGCCATGGCCGACGAGTGCGGGTGACTGTGGCGGGGCCGGACGTCACTGCGCCGTCCTACCGTCCGTCGGCGCGTGACTTCCGGCAGTCACCGCGGACCCACCCGGCCCGTACGGTGACGGCAACCGGTCCTTCCACACCCGTATCCGGAGCGGCACGATGGCAACGCAGCAGCGGACCGGTCGCCTGGCCGGCGTGGTGTACCTGATGGTGATCGCCACCGGCATCTTCAGCCTGGCCTATGTGCCCTCCCGGATCAGCGTGGGTGACGATCCCGCCGCCACCCTGGCCAACGTGGTCGCGCATGCCGACCTGTTTCGTGCCGGCGTCGCCGCCTTCGCCCTGGAGCAGATCGCCTTCCTGCTGCTGCCGCTGCTGTTGTATCGCGTGTTCGCCGCGGCGCATCGCCCGGCCGCCACGCTGATGGTGGCCCTGGCGGTCACCGGTGTTCCGATCGCGCTGGCCGCACTGGCCCACCGGCTGGAGGCGGTAACCCTGCTCACCGACCCGGCGCTGGCGCGGGAGCTGTCGGGCGGGCAGCTGCAGATGCTGGCGATGGGCGCACTGAAAAGCTGGAGCAGCCACGTTTTCCTGGCCAGCCTGTTCTGGGGCCTGTGGCTGCTGCCGTTCGGCTGGCTGGTGTGGCGCACGCGCGCCATACCGCGTGCACTCGGCGTGCTGCTGATGCTCGGCGGCATCGGCTACCTGCTCAACGTGTTCGGCGAGCTGCTGATCCCCGGCTACGCCACAACCGCACTGTCCAACTACGCCACGCTGCCCGCCTCGCTCGGCGAGATCGGCAGCGGCCTGTGGCTGACTCTGTTCGGGGCACCAACCGCGACCTGCAACAGGCCGTGCACGCGGGCCGCTTCCGCGAGGACCTGCTGGCCCGGCTCAACCTGTGGACCTACCCGTTGCCCGGCCTGGCCGAGCGCCGCGAAGACATCGAACCCAACCTGGACTTCGAGCTGGAACGCTGGTCGCGCGAGCAGCACGAGCGGGTGCGCTTCAATGCCGAGGCGCGCAGCCGTTACCGCGAGCTGTTCGCGGTGTCGCGCACGCAGCGGGCCAGCACCAATGATGCGGACCGGCTGCGCAAGTACCTGGCAAGGTTTGGATTGGACTGGGAGCAGGTGCGCGCAGTGTCGCGCGGGGGTGTTGCGCCGTAAACGCCGGGGGGCCGACGTGGGGCCGCCTGGTTACGTGCAGCCGACCAACGGTCGGCTCTACCGGGGTTGGCGGCCTTCCAACGGTTGGGGGCTCGGTAGAGCCGACCGTTGGTCGGCTGCACTGGGAGCAGGTGCACGCGGTGTCGCGCACGGGTGTTGCGCCGTAAACGCCGGGGGGCCGACGTGGGGCCGCCTGGTTACGTGCAGCCGACCAACGGTCGGCTCTACCGGGGTTGGCGGCCTGCCCACGGTCTGGGGCTCGGTAGAGCCGACCGTTGGTCGGCTCCTCGCACATCCGGCACCGTTACACGGTGATCAGGCGATCTTCACCACGCGCGCGCCCTGGCACAGCGGGTAGGTGGCGATCAGGTCGGCGATGCGCTCGCTCAGCATCTCGAACGATACGCCGTACAAATACAGCGCGGTCTCGGTCGGGCCCTGCCACCAGCTGCAGATTTCGCCCACGCCTTCGATGCGCTCGACGATCTGCTCGAACACGTAATTCGAGTCGCACTGCTCGTAGACCTCATCGGGCAGGTCGGTGCCGTTGAGGTACAGCGCCAGGCCTTCGGTGACACCGAACGGCTGGTCTGGTTCGCCTGCACGCTGGATCAGCGAGCCCTTCGGCGCGCCCAGCTGTTCCAGCAGTTCAATCACGCCCGGCAGCGAGGCTGGATCGTCAGGGCAATCTCGATATCGCCATAGTCCACTTCGCCCTCGTCGGTCAGCGCGGTGCCGCCGCCGGTAAGCTGGCCCAGCTCAGCGCTTTCCAGCAGCGCATCGAGCGGATCCTCGAACAGCTCATGCCGATGCTCGGGTTGCAGCCTGGCATTCAATTTGACGGTGACGTGCAGCGGGGAATCGGTCATGGGGGTGGCCTGTGCCAACGGGATACGCACCATTGTAGTGCCGGCCGCTGGCCGGCTCCCGATAACAACCGAGCGAAGAGCAGCCGGCCAGCGGCGGGCACTACCGCGGCAGGGCCACCCGCGCCGGCTGCAAGACCCGGCGCGTCATCCGTGGCGCGCCGGGCTCAGAGCACGGTGAGGTTGGCGTAGGCCATCACCAGCCACTTGCTGCCGGCGTCGGCGAACTCCACCTGCACGCGCGCGTGCTGGCCGTTGCCTTCGTAGTCGGTGACCATGCCTTCGCCGAACTTCGGGTGGTTGACCAGCGCGCCCAGCTTCAGCGGGGGTGCTTCCAGCGCGGCGTGGCCCATCACCCGGTTGGCACCGAGCGAGGCGGTGCGCGAGACCTGCACCTTGGGCCGCACTTCGTTGAGCAGTTCACGCGGGATCTCGCGCAGGAAGCGTGACGGCACGTTGTAGTTTTCCTGGCCGTGGATGCGCCGCGATTCGGCGTAGCTGAGCACCAGCTTCTGGCGCGCGCGGGTGATGCCCACGTACGCCAGGCGGCGCTCTTCCTCCAACCGCCCGCTTTCTTCCAGCGAGCGTGCGCTCGGGAACAGGCCATCTTCCATGCCGGCCAGGAACACGATCGGGAACTCCAGGCCCTTGGCCGAGTGCAGCGTCATCAGCTGCACGCCCTCCTCGCCCGCCTGGGCCTGGCCTTCGCCAGCCTCCAGCGAGGCGTAGGACAGGAACGCGACCAGCTCGCTCATGGTCTCGCCGGTCTCTTCGATGTCGTCCTCGCGGCGCACGAACCGCGAGGCCACCGACACCAGTTCGTCCAGGTTGTCCGCGCGCGATTCGGAATCCAGCGCGTTGCGGCTTTCCTTGGACCAGTGTTCGCGCAGGCCCGAACGCACCAGCACGTGGTCGATGCGCTCGGCCAGGGTCATCTCGCCGGCTTCGCCATGCAACTGGTTGACCAAGGTCAGGAAACCGGCCAGCGCGTTGCGTGCGCGCGCCGCCAGTTCGTTGCCCTGGGTGGTGAGCATGGTGGCCTCCCACAGCGAAATCGCGTGGCTGCGCGCCAACCGCCGCACTTCATCCAGGGTGCGGTCGCCGATGCCACGCGTGGGCGTGTTGACCGCGCGCTCGAAGGCGGCGTCATCGTTGCGGTTGGTCATCAGCCGCAGGTAGGCCAGCGCGTCCTTGATTTCGGCACGCTCGAAGAAGCGCATGCCGCCATACACGCGGTACGGCACCTGCTCGGAGATCAGGGCTTCTTCAAACGCGCGCGACTGCGCGTTGCTGCGGTAAAGCACCGCGGCATCGCCATAGCTGCCACCGTCGCGCACCCATTGGCGCGCGCGCTCGACCACATAGCGCGCCTCGTCCATTTCGTTGTAGGCCGCGTACAGGTCGATCGGGTCACCGTCGCCGCTGTCGGTCCACAGTTCCTTGCCGATGCGGTCGGGGTTGTGCGCGATCACCGCGTTGGCCGCGCCCAGGATGTTGGCGCTGGAGCGATAGTTCTGCTCCAGGCGCACGGTCTGTGCGCCGGGGAAATCCTTCAGGAAGCGCTGGACGTTCTCGACCTTGGCGCCGCGCCAGCCGTAGATGGCCTGGTCATCGTCGCCGACCACGAACACGTGGCCGCTGTCGCCGGCCAGCACGCGCACGAAGGCGTACTGGATGGCGTTGGTGTCCTGGAACTCGTCCACCAGGATCTCGCGGAAGCGCGAGCGGTAATGGGCCAGCAGCGCGGGGTTGTCGCGCAGCAGTTCATGCGCGCGCAGCAGCAGCTCGGCGAAGTCGACCAGGCCGGCGCGGTCGCAGCGCTCCTGGTAGGCGATGTACGCCTGGCGCATGGTTTCCAGCCACGCGTCGTGCGGCTCGGGCTGGATGTGCTGCGGGCGACGGCCTTCATCCTTCTGCTCGTTGATCCACCACGCGATCTGCTTGGGCGGGTGCTTGCTGTCGTCGATCTCCAGCTGCTGCACCACGCGCTTGACCAGCCGCAGCTGGTCGTCCGAATCGAGCACCTGGAAGCTGTCGGGCAGCCTGGCGTCCTGGTAGTGCAGGCGCAGCAGGCGGTGGGCCAGCCCGTGGAAGGTGCCGATCCACGCGCCGCGGCTGCCCTGGGGCAGCTGCAGGTCGATGCGGTGGCGCATCTCGCCGGCGGCCTTGTTGGTGAAGGTCACCGCAAAAATGCCATGGGTAGGCACGCCGCAGACTTCATTCAGCCAGGCGATGCGGTGGATAAGTACGCGGGTCTTGCCGGAACCGGCACCGGCAAGCACCAGATGGTGGCCGGGCGGGGCGGACACAGCTTCGCGCTGGGCGGGGTTGAGCCCGTCGAGCAAGTGGGAGACATCCATGGGGCTATTTTACGCCCTCCGCGCCCTCCCTGCGTCAGGGTTTGCGGCCGGCGGCCTCGTCCTTCAGACGGGCGTCCAGCTGGGCGCGTCCGTTCTGCGCGTAACGCTGGCAGGCGCCCGCATCCACCAACGGCGGCGTGCCATCGCCCGCCAGGCGGGCGAACAGATCGCTGCCCAGCGGATGCGGCGTCACGTGGATGTCGCAGGGCAGCGCGGCAAGGGTGTCCAGGCCGCGGCGGAACGCGGCCACCATCTCCGGATGATCCAGGTAGCGGTACTGCGCATCGGAGATGGCACTGACGCTGTCGGTGTAGGCGATGTCCAGGCAGCGTGCGCCCTCGCAGGAACGCCATGTCCAGCTGGTGCCACCGGGAGTGTGACCCGGCGTGGCGTGCGCGGTCAGCGCCAGCGGGCCAACGCGGACCACCTCGCCGTCGTCGATCACCGCGACGTCGGCCACGGGCGGGAAGGTCCCACCGGGTTCGAGGTACTGCGGGTCGCTGCGGTCGCTCCTGCCCTTGCGCAGCGTGGCTACCGCCGGTGCACGCGCCAGCAGCGGGGCACCGGTGGCCACCTGCAGGTGGGCCAGACCGGCGGCATGGTCAGAGTGTTCGTGCGAGTTCAGCAGGTACTTCACCGCGTGCGGATCGAAGCCCAGTGCACGGATGTTGGCCGCGATCAGGGGACCGGCCGCCACGGTGCCCCCGTCGATCAGCACATGCCCCTGGTCGGACGTCACCAGCACCGCCGACAGCCCACAGGTGCCCACGTACCACGTGTTGCCGAAGATACGCCGTGGCGGGGCGCGATCGTTCCAGCCGTCCATGACGCTGGCACCGGCCGGGCAGGCCGGCATGTCATCGACTGCGCTGGCCACGGGCGTTGTGGCGCTGGCTGGCGCGCCGGTTGCGGGGGCATTGGCGCTGTCCGCCGGCCGGCAGGCGGCCAGCAGCATGCCCATCCCCAGTACGGCGAATACGCGGCGCATCACGGCCGGGGTAACGGGTCCGCGCAGGGCGGTCGGGGCGGAGGTGGGCATCATGCGCATTCCCGGTCTGAAAGGCAGCAGCCTAGAGCGGTACGCGCACCGTCACCAATGCGAAGATCGAGACAGAGGCATGAGCCCTTTGAATACCTCGCGTCAGCCGGTACCGCGAGGTGTCGCAGCTGGCCCACCTACGCAGGGCGTCAGCCCTGCGCGCGCGCCGCGGCCTGCTGCGCCTGCACCCGCAGCTCGGGAATGGCCAGGCATTCCCACAGCGTGCCGATGCGCAGGCTGCCCACCACCTGCACACCCGGATGCGGCTGGCCGTTGGCCGCGAGCAGTTCGGCATGCGCCACCGAGGTATCCAGCCCCAGGCCGTGCGGGCCTGGCCGGGCGTGGCCGTCGGCCAGCAACTGCTGCACCAGCGGGTTGCGCATGGCGGTGGCGCGGGTTTCCACGCCGGTGGCATTGATCAGCGCGCCCACGCGCAGCGGGGGCAGGCCACCGCCGGCGCCGTGCGCATGCACCTGCAGGGTGCCGTCGAGCACCAGCACGGTATCGAGCCGGGCGCGGTGGCGCTGCAGCTGGCCCGACTGTTCCAGCGCAGCCAATTGCGCCTCGACACTCTCGGCGATGCGATGGCGGTGCACGTCCCAGTACCGCACCACGTGGCGCAGAAAGCGGCGCTGGTCGGCGGCCTCCAGACCCCGCCACAGGGCCTGGCCCAGCGGGCGGATGCGATCCATCACGCTCTGCCACGGCAGGCCCTGCGCGACGGCGTCACGGGCGTGGCCGCGCAGCGTGCGCAGCGCCTGCCGCACTGGCAGGCCCGGCATCGGTTGCGGATCGAAACCGGCCGCGCCACCGTGCGCGTGCGGCAGCGGCAGCAGTGCATGCCGCGACAGCACGTGGATGCGCCCGCGGTGCCCGGCATTGGCCAGCGCCACCACGCTGTCGGCCATGCTCAGACCCGAGCCGATGATGGCCAGGTCGCCGTCGCCGGCCAGCAGGCGCACGCCGTCGTAATCCCACGCGTCGACCACCTTGCCCGGGGGCAGCGCGTCGGCACCGGTGATCGGCAGCGGGCGCATGCTGTTGCCGCACGCCAGCACTACCTGGCGTGCCTGCCAGATCTCGCCACCGGCGAGTGTCAGCTGCTGCGTGGCAGTGCCGGGCTGCAAGGCCGTGACCGCGTCATGCACCACGCTGAACTGCGCGGGGCTGCTGGCCTGCGCCTGCTCCAGGCGTGCCTGCAGGTAGGCGGCATAGCAGCGGCGCGGGGCGTATTCGGCGGCTACCGCGTCGCGCGGCAGGCCGGGGAACGCGTCCACCTGCAGCAGGTAGTCCAGGAAATCATCGGGCGCATCGGGCAACGCGCTCATCTTGCCGGCCGGCACGTTGAGCAGGTGCTCGGGCCACGGCGTGGCGTAGGCGATGCCCTGGGCCAGCACCGAGGCCGGCTCGAACACGGTGACATGCAGCGCAGCGGTGGCCGTGCGCAGCGCATGCAGCGCTACCAGCACGCCCGCCGCACCGCCGCCGACGATGGCCAGGTCACACTGGCGAGGGGATTGGGTTGCCGTCATGCCCCGATTGTAGGCGATGCGCGCGGTGGCCCCGTGTCGGCCATCGCCGCAGCGCTACATCAGCGCATCGGCCAGCCGCGCGATGCCTTCGCGGCTGCGCCGCCAGGTCGGACGCCTGCGCCAGCTTTTCAGCTCCAGCTGGCGCGACTGCAGCAGGTAGTCGTTCTCGATCTGCAGCAGCTGGGCGACGATGCCGCGGTCATAGCAGAGCATGCCGATTTCCGCGTTGAGCGCGAACGAGCGGATGTCCAGGTTGATCGAGCCGACCAGCGCGATGTCCTGGTCCACGGTGAGGTGCTTGGCATGCAGGAAGCAGGGCTCGTACAGCGCGATGCGCACGCCGCTGCGCAGCAGTTCGTCGTAGTAGGCCTCCTGCGCCCAGGCGGTGAGCCGCTGGTTGCTGCTGGCCGACAGGATCAGCTGCACCTGCACGCCCGACAGCGCGGCGATGCGCAGCGCGCTGAGGGTGGCCTCGTCGGGCACGAAATACGGGGTGACCAGCACGATGCGGCGACGCGCCAGGTGGATCAGCGCGTTGACCGCATCGCGTGCGTTGCTGAAGGGATACGCCGGGCCGCTGGGCAGCAGCTGGGTGGCCACGTCGGCCGAGCACACCGGCACGGCGGTCATCACGTCCAGGCGCTGCCCGGTTTCCATGTACCAGTCGCTGGCGAACACGGCTTCCAGGTGCGCCACGCCGGGACCGCGCACGCGCGCCACCAGTTCCTTGTTTGGAAAGCCGGGCACGAACTCCGGCTGGGCCAGGTTCTGCGAACCGATGTAGCCCACCCGGTTGTCGATCACCGCGATCTTGCGATGGTTGCGCAGGTCCATCCGCCCGCTGCGGCGCCAGCGCAGGCCGCCGGGCAACATCGCGCGCACGTCCACGCCCAGCGCCTGCAGGCGGTGCCGGTAGTGGCGCAGGCCGCGCTTGGCGCCCACCGCGTCCAGCAGCAGGCGGCAGTGCACACCGCGCGCGGCGGCACGCTGCAGCGCCTGCACGATGGACTCGCCCACGGCGTCGTCGAACATCAGGTAGTACAGCAGGTGCACGCGCTCGCGGGCCTGGTCGATGTCGGCGATCAGCGCCTGCAGCGAGGCGTCGTAGTCCACCAGCAGCTCTACCGCATTGCCATGGATGGGCATGAAGTCGCCCTGCCGCTCGATCAGCGGCACGATCTCCGCCGTGGCGGTGTCGGGCATCGGCGTCCAGCGCAGCGGCGGCTGCAACGCCTGTTCCTCGCGGATGACCTGGGAGGCTTCGGCCTGGCGCTGCACGCGCTGGCGCGACAGCCACGGGTGGCCGAACAGCAGGTACAGCGGCAAGCCCAGCAGCGGCACGAAGCCGACCAGCAGCAGCCAGCTGCGCGCGGCACCGGGCGTGGTGCGGGTGGGAATCCAGAACAGCGCGGCCAGCCGGATCAGCCAATCCAGCATCAACAACCAGGAACCCAGCAGCCACTCGAACAGCATCGCGTCGCCCGTCGGGAGGTAGGCCGGCATTCTGACATGGCCGGTGCATGCGCCCGGTAGTGCCGGCCGCTGGCAGGCTCTGCGTCGATTCGCAGCAGAGCCATCGCGCCTGCCATCGAAAACGATTCTTCTCCCAATGGAGGGACGTCCCTTGTTTCGAGGGGGCGTAGCAGATTGCGTAGGGCGCTGCGCGCGTGCACGGGTGTGCAGGTGCCGTTTGGATCGGCGAGCGTCTCCTCTCAGGTCTGTTGCGCGCGTGGGGGCCCCGCAGCGGCCGGTAGGCCCCTGGTGCGAATGTCCCCCGGCGTCGGCCTGCGGCCGCCACCTCCTCCTTTGTTTCGCCTCCAAGGGCATGGGGGGCCAGCGCCCAACCCACCCGCAGGCCGCGCCTGAAAAGGTGCACAGCGCGCTTGGTGCTCGCAAAGCGGACGAGAGAAAGAACCAAAAAAAACCCGCCACAAGGGCGGGTTTTTTTCTGGGGAAGCTCAAGCATCCTTGCGGATTACTTGATCTTGCCTTCCATGTACAGGACGTGCTTGCGCACGACCGGATCGTACTTCCGGAATTTCATCTTCCCGGGGGTGTTCTTCTTGTTCTTGTGCGTCGTGTAGAAGTGGCCAGTGTCGGCCGTCGAAATCAGACGGATCTTATCGCGCTTGCTTGCCATGATCGTTTACTCCTCAGACCTTTTCGCCGCGCGCACGCATCTCAGCCAGAACGGAATCGATACCGTTCTTGTCGATGGTGCGCAGGGCATGCGCGGAAACACGAAGCTTG
>Ga0233366_1000005_pt1 | contig 109851 bp, 159 predicted proteins | sample ElkDunMinimDraft_23_FD_191536 | JGI IMG/M metagenome (GOLD analysis project Ga0233366, IMG submission 191536) | Fecal eukaryotic communites from dung pellets of Tule Elk in California, USA - Elk Dung C4 | ecosystem: Host-associated > Mammals > Digestive system > Large intestine > Fecal...
GGTAAAGTTGAAACTTCTGATTATGAAACACACCTCCAAGAATTTGGTACAGTAAAATCAGATGTAGAAACACTTAAAACTACTAAAGTTGATGCTGATCAATATAATACAGATTTACAAACTTTAAATGCTAAAGACGAAGAACTCAGTCAAGCTGTTGCTAATACATATACTAAAGAAGAAGTTGACACTAAGATTGCTGAAAAAGATTCTTTACCTGATCAAACTGGACACGCTGGTGAATTTTTGACAACTAATGGTACTGAAGATGCTTGGTCTGCACTTCCTGTTGCTTCTGCTGAAACAGCCGGTATTGTTAAAGTTGGTCAAAATTTAACAATTGAAGATGGTGTATTAAATGCTGTTGTTCCTGAAGATTTAGTAAAATCTGTAAATGGTGAAACAGGTGAAGTTGTAGTTAAAGCTATTCAGAATGCTAATACTGACGCTACTATGATTAAAGTATGGGTTGGTTCAAAAGAAGAATATGATGCTTTAACAGAAAAAGCTGAAGATACATTATACTATGTACAAAAAGATGGCGAAGCTGTTGACATTTATGAATTATTAGATGGTAAACAAGATAAATTAACAGCTGGTACAAACATCGAATTAGTTGCTCAAGAAGATGGTACAGTATTAATTAATAATACTTATGCTTTAAAAGCAGCTACTGCTGAAACATTAGGTGCAGTTAAAGTTGGTGCTAACTTAACAATCGATGAATCAGGTGTATTAAATGCAGCTGGTGCAGTTGTATCTGTTAATGGTCAAACAGGTGTTGTTGTTTTAGATAAAGCTTCTGTTGGTTTAGATAAAGTAGATAACACAGCTGACTTAGATAAACCTATTTCTACAGCTACTCAAGCTGCTTTAGATGGTAAAGCTGATAAAGCTACAACATTAGCTGGTTATGGTATCGCAGACGCTTATACAAAAGAAGAAGTTGATGCTAAAGTTGCTTCTGTTTACAAATTTAAAGGTTCTGTTGAAACTGTTGCTGAATTACCAACAGAAGGTAATGTAGAAGGTGACGTTTATAATGTAAAAGCAACTGGTGAAAATTATGCATGGGTTGCTGCTACTGATGATGAAGCTGGTCACTGGGATGATTTAGGTGGTGACATTGATTTAACACCTTATATCACAGCTGAACAAATTGCTGAAACATACTTAAACAAAACAGACGCTGCTAATACATACTTAGCTAAGACAGATGCTGAAACAATTTATGCTACTAAAGAAGAAGTTGGTATCGTAAGTGGTAATGCAGTTGCTAAAGCAAGCTTTACAAATGAAGCTTTGACTCCAGCAAATGGCGTTGCTACATGGACAATTACTCATGAGTATGGTGAAGACGTTGTTGTAGCTCTTAAAGAAGTTGCTACTGGTGACGAAGTTGTAGCTGATATTACTCAAGGTGCTGGTACTGTAACTATTAAAATGAATGCTTCTGCAGAAATTTTAGCTGGTACATATAAAGCAGTAATTATGGGTATATAATTCATAATTTGATATAAAGAGAAAGAGCCTTATTTAATTTAAGGCTCTTTTTTTGGCTTTAGAAGCAGCATTTTATTTTTTCTTAATAAAGTATATTTTTAACTAAAATTATATTCTGTGGTCAAATTTTGCTACTTTATGCTTTCGATTAAATCGTTTGTAATTTTGTTTTGTGTTTTTTCAGCATTATCTTGAGTTTGATAGCAAAGAATTATCTCAGTAAACGTTTTATCATTCTCTAAACAATTATAATCATAATTTGTTTGTGTAAACTGATTTGTAGATATAAGTATAGTTTGTTCAGTAGTACAACCTGTTAATATACCAAACAAAAACATAAAAAAGATTAATAATGCAATAAATCTACAGAATTTTCTCATTACTTATTTTTCCTTAAATAATCTAATAACTCTTTAGAAGGTTTCACGTCACCACAATTATCTTTTGGTATGTTATTTAGTCTATCTTTATATTTATCTTTAATAGCTGCTATTTCTTTATCTTTAGTGATGTTATATTCAACTAATCTATCTTTATCTTGTTTTAAAGTAATAATATTTTTTTCTGCTACTGATAATTTTTGTATAGTTGATTCTAATTCTTTTTTAGTATTTTTTAATAAGCAACCTAATATAATAACAGTGATGATTAAAATGCACAATGAAATATAAATGATTTTATTTAAAGTCATGATTTAACTCCTTTTATTTAAAATAGAACTATATAAAATAAAAGACTGTCAAAAAGGCAGTCTCGTATATTTTATTACAGATGTTAATTATTTTGTTTTATCAGAATTCACTTTAGCGATATGATTAACTACCGTTTTCAAAATATCAAAACAATAATCTAAGAAAGCTATTCCTGCTACACCTGATATACCAGCTGCTGCCATAATCCAATTTTTATGTTCAAAATCAGGTGCAAATAAACCAATAATTATACCACAAAAGCCGGATATAAATACATTGGAAAGAAATCTGCGCCATTGAAACTCTGTATCTAATTTAGATAACTCTTTTGCAGTACCACCCAAAAGAGCTAAAATAAAACAAAGAAACAGAGTTAAATATTCTGGTTCTCTACTGCCATTTTCCATTTTGCTTCTCATTCTTTCAAATCGATTCTTTTACGATTTTGTCTTAAATATTTTGCGTATCCGACTAAAATCCAATTCAACAATGAAGTAAATAATAATAGTAATCCAACTGAAATTTGTAATTCTTTATCTATTGCATCTAAAGGATAATTTGTAACACCAACAAGAACTAAATATTCATTATTTTCTATAGTAATCCAACGATAATCCCAATACATTGGACGGGCTGCACATAATCCATATCTAAAAGAACCTCTTTCGTTCTTCATCATTTCATTTTTTAATTCTTCTACTTCATATGGATGCTTTTTAAATCTAAATGGACAATTGCTAGTATGATAACGCTCATGAATGCGTTTTAGATCTTTTGTTAAAATATATGTATGTGTATCAAGAAATGCATCTATTGTATTTAATGCTAATAAAGTATTATCTTTTGTTTGTAAATGTTCAACAAAATTTACTAATTGATATTTTTCATTTGATTGTCTAATTAAATCTCTAGTATACAATCTATTAAATAAATTAATAAAATATATACTACCAATGGTCATAATGAAAACAGGTATGCACCATAAAAATTTCTTAAACAGTGATCTAATTTTGTATCTCATAATAGTTTTCCTAGAAGTAGTCCTTGAAATTATTATATATAGTAGAACTTTATAAACTATATGTGATATTCAGTATATAAATTATAAAAAAGAAGAGCTATATTTCAAACTCTTCTTTATATATTAATCAAGAAAGTAATTTAGATCGTATCCACAAGTTTAAAGTCTGGATCTATATAGCAATATCCATTTACAGAATACCAGTTAAACCACACTTTAATCTCAATTGGATCTTCTAAATTAAATACTTCAATTGGTACAATGAGCTTATATTTCTTTAAGTTTGTATCATTTGACCAAGTAGATTCATTATCTACTAACCAACCAAAACTATCTGAAGCATAAGAATGAATTTTTGTATTAATTTTTTCTTCATTAAATAAATCAGTATATTTTTCAGTTGTATTTACCCAATAACCAAAACTACCAGAACCATTACTTAATTCATTATCATCAAAGTTTTTACAAGCAATGTAACCAATTACATATTTTTTACCAATAGAAGTAGGCATAATCTGAAAACCAGTATATGGTTCTTGTCCAATAATTAATGGTAAAATATTATTACTTTGATTATTAGTATTATTATTAAATCTTAAAGAACCTTGTGCATTCGAACCTGTACGTAAAACATTCCATGATTTACAAAATGAATTATAGTTTCTTGCAAAGAATTGACCAGGCTTAATATAGTTAGGACAAACTAATGTACTATTCATACAAGCTAAATAATTACTTCCGCTATTTTGTACTTCATCTGCTACAATACAATTTGATTTTCCAATATATATAGCGCTTTGACTTCCTCTTTGCCAAGATATTTGATTTTGTCCTTTATAATTAGGATCGTTTAGATTTACTTCTAATTCATCACATTTTAAGAAGCAATTTCCTTCAACAACAGCGGCCGCAGAAGTAGGAAAATGATTATATAATTTCTTTATATCTAACATTGAAGAAGCAAGATAAATACGTCCATTAATAAAATCAGATTTAATACCTGTTCGATAAGCAGTTAAAACATAATCATTAACAACAGGACAATCTACTATAACATTATTTACAATAAAAGATTTTTGAGTACATAATTGTCTAGGATATGATATGTCAAAAGTATTATTATCTGCGACGTTATTGTCACTACTATGATTATTCCAAAACTTAGGATGTCCGTAAACACGTACTAATGGTGTACCTAACGTAAAAGTCTGATTATCTAAATTATCATTATATTTTACTAAAATATTTTCTATCTTGTGATTAGGAGCACCTGTACTATAAGTAGCGGTTTCGATATTAAACATTTTACCATATTTAATAGGAGTATTTCTACAATCTGCAACTAAATTACAAATTTTTGAACCGAGATTACTACTTAATGTAATATGTGAATCATTAGTATTAACAACAGAACCTACTTTTTCAAAAGCTTCGCTTCCCATTGTTTTATGTTTTATTGTTATATTTTCAGCATTTACAATACTAGCACTCGCAAATAAACCAGTATTATGAACAATGGCACCTGTTTTTGTAAAAATACGAGTAGAAACGAAATTTTTTATATCTACTATTGAACGTTCACCTGCAATTATACGAACATGGTCGTAATTTAAAGTTTCTGAACCTGTATAACACGCACGATATAATGTATTATATGTTGTATTATTTAAAATTACTTTATTAGCGTTATTAATAAAAATTACTTTTCCACCTACATGGTACCAATTGCCGTTGTCATTTATAAGTTTACGTGTATAAACATGGTTTATAATATTATTACTAAAAGTAAAACTATTAAAATTATTACCTAAAATATAGTTAGCACACTGATATTGTGGATATGTAGTAGTATCTGTAGAAATATCTGTATTTGAAGTTATATAATCATCGTCTTCTAAGTTATATTGAGAATAACCAAACTTACAGTTATTAAATGTTACATTTGCAAATCTTGAACCATAATCAAAACCGAACATATTTGTATGATATCTAGCATCACTATTTGTTGATGGAGATTGACCATCTCTATAAAAATAACAAGAATCTGCTACAAAATTACGTATAGTATTTGTTTTAAATAAAGTTTGATTATTTGTATCACCCATAGAATAATGTGTAGCAGCACTGTCTTGACGAGTATTATGATTACATCTTACACGAGCATACTTACCAAGATCTGCTCCCCAAGCTTCTTTAACGTCTTCATCTAAAGCTAACCATAATGGAGATTCTTGAGTAGGCATACCGATAAACATAATCTCATATAAAGCTTCATACCAAGATTTTGGCATATTTACATTATATACTTCATCATCTGGACCACGACGAATTAAATAACAAGTTTTGTCTGTTAATGGAGAAGGTATATCTAATAAAGCGGTAGCTGGTGTTGAACCATCACCGGCCGTTTCTATTGTAGGATCGATATATAAAATATTATACTCAGTTCCATTATATTGTAAAGTTGCCATTAAAAAATCTCCGTTGTATTTTATTTAAATATTCATTTATTACTTAGAACTTTTATATTTATTATAAAGTAATGATTGTTTGCATATTATGCTATTATTGAATTATTGAATCATAGACTATTGTTGCTGTTGTAGAAGCTTCTGGTGTTGCATTAGCGACAATATCTTTTGCTGAATTTCTTATTGCATCTGTTTGCTTTGGAGGCATAAAGAATAGTGGGCCTGTTGTAAGTGGATACACTTCTAAACTAGACGATGAAATAACAAGTTCAACGTTAGTTATCTCAATCATATTACCTGTTTCTGGATTTAACATATATAAAACCTGATGTGTACCAACTTCTTCGCTTGTTGCATAAAATGTACTTGTATCACCATTTACATTACCATTTGTATTGGCACTAGTTAAAAATGCATTATTAGTAGGAGTAAATGCATAATATTGTCTGGTTAAACTAGGAGTATCTGGACTAATAGAAGGACCCTCAGAAGAAGAATTAGATATCATATCATCTTCTGTGATTGTAATTTCATAAGTACTTCCGCCAAAAGTATAATCTATTTGTCCAATATATTCTTCATAACCTTCTTTATTTACTTTGTAAACGAGTTCTCCTATTTCATCAGTAATATAAGGGGATGAAGTAACAATATTTTCATTTATTGTGATAGTAGCTTCTTCTGGAATATTATAGTTTATAGTTACTGGTAAGTTAGACCAAATACTATTTGCAGTATCGTATTCATATACTGTATGTGAAGGTATCGTAACTTGTCCACAATACTCTATAAATTCAATATTATCCGCATTTATATTTTTGTCTTCACTGAGAATCAATGAACGAACATCAGTTTGAACATCATATAAATTATATGTTTTTTCTTCAGATACATCTTTTATTAATGAATTAAGAATACCACACAATTCTTTGCCTTTTTGTAAAACACCTTGAAGAATGACGTCACTATCTTTTTTCATTAAAATACAAGATAAATCAAACTTTCCTGTAAAATATTGATTGTTATAAGTATTTGTATTTCGACCAAAGATAAAATTATTTATTCCTGAAGAAATCATATTAGAAGCAGAACATGAACCAGCCAAAATCCAATCTTCACTAGATGTAATTTCTTCTACTGTTTCATCTTTAGCTGGTTTGCCATACAAATACCAAGTTGTACCATCAGAGTAACCTTTTATCCAATGTGAAGTATTATTAGACATTGTATATCCACCAGAAATATATTGTGCCGAACTCCAAGAACTTAAAAGTACATCATCTCTTCTAAATGGAGAAGCACCGGTAGTATTATTTGAAAAGAATGCACCATTTGTTTCAGCACCATTAGGAGTTTGTATTTTCATATATACTTCAAATGTATTATATCCGGTCAAATCTACATTCATTGTATAATAATTACTACTATTACAATTCCAAGTAACATAATCACTATTAATTGTAGGACGTCCAACTGCATATGTACCAAAATTACATTGTTTAAAAGATAATAAATTGTATTTAATTCCATTTTCTAAAAAGTAGGTATGATTTAAATCAATAGTACCTGACCAGTATTGATCACCAGAAACTGAAAAGCACAACTCGTTATTTATAAAGCTATCATTAGCTATTACTGTACAAGATAAAGCCATGTCTTTTGTTGCTGGACATTCTATCTCACCTTCTTCATATCTTTTTACATATAAATAGCACGTTTTATTTATACATTTAAATTTAAACCAGTAATCTGTACTTAATTCCATAGCTACTGTACCTTCTGTCCAAGCATTATTAATATAAGAAGACATTGGATAACCATCAGAATGATATTTTGTAATAGCCATTGCATAACCTCTAGTCATATTGTGTAAAATTTGATTATGCAATGTATTCAAATCAGTACCAGTTTTAAATTTTGTATTAAATTCCCAAGTATCAGTCTTTGGAGTAAAATATGGAATAATTATATTACTTGTTAAGTTACTTAATATATTATTTTCATCTAAAATCGCACTACCTGTTCTATAATTTCTTGCGAATGAACTACATTGTGGTTTCCATACTATTTCATTATCTAGTTTAATATACGTTTCACTTAAATCAATACTTCCCTTCCAAACAGTATCTGCCGCATTATTATACATACCTATTTTAAACGCTTTTAACCCATTTAAAATTTTAGTTGTTGTAATACACTCTGCAGCGAGCTGCCATTCAATATTATCCTTTGAAATTTCATATGTATACTTTGTACCATCGAAAATTAATCTAACATAATAGTCTGTATTATTTTCTGCTATTATAGAGTTACTCGTAGTTGGTTCAATATCCCAAGATGAACCATTTGAACTTAACTGCCATACAAATTTAAAAGTATCATCAGTTCGAAGTACTATACCATATCTTCCACTATCGCTATCATCTATACTAAAATGCAAAATATCACAAAAATTGTTTAATATTCCAGTATTTACCTTGAACATTATTTCCCAAGTGTTCGCATTATCAAAATCTATTGATTTTAAACGTAAATAATTACTAGTTGAAAATCCGCTTGCTATATGATTATTATCAATAAGGATATTACCAGATATACTAAAATTATTATATCTAATATTATCAGAGATAATATACTTTTTACCATACTCACCTAAAATATATTCTTGTTTTGAATTAACTATACCATCTGGTAATTCTAAATCTTCAGTTAAAGCTACAATAGGAGCAGATTCAGTATCTGTATTGATATTAATAATATCTGGCAATGAATAGATTTCTTGAGGAGCTTCAAGACTAATAGTTTTTGGAGTATTTTCATCGACAACGACTGATCCGTTAACTGTTTTATAGCCATCTCTAATTAATTTATAATTAAGATTTGTTCCGTAAACCAAAGATAATTTTTTAGTAGTCATTATAATATCCCTTTAAAATTAACTTATTTTTGTATATATTATTGTATCGTCGTTGTCTACATTCAATTCGACTAACTTTGTTTTTTTCCAAGTTCCTGAACCAGAATCATATTCAGATAAATTATGTTCTGGAATAGTGATTTCTGTCATATACTCGCTGAATTTAAGATCTTTTATATCAATTTGTCTGTTAGAAGACAAAATTAATTTTCTATCATTTGTTTGTATATCTAAAAGTTTATAAGTTTTTTCTGCACCTTCATCTAATTCATTATTATTTAAAATACCAGATATATATTCACCAAGAGGTCCTTCTATTGGTTTCCAATAATATTTATCATTCATTTTAATATAAGATTCTCTTAAGTCAATAAAAGAATTCCTTGATAGTATATAGTCGTTTTGATCTGCACCTATTTCTACATTTTGATCCCACCCGCATGAAGTTGCTTCAAATTCATCTATTTTTTCCCAATCAGTATTATCGGTTTTTATATAAGTTATTACTTTTTTATCAGTTACATTCCATGTACATTTGACCCAATACCATTTGTTTAATTCAAAACTATATGAAATATCTTTGCCTATCCAAGTATATGATGAACTAGGATGATGAATTCCTATACTGTTTATATTATTTAAGTCTATTTGGAAACTATGTTTGTTAGTTGAATGGTTACCAATTAATCTACCGTCATTATAAGAATCTGTTTTATAACGTATAACTACTTCATATGAAGTAGGTATATGAACAATAGATGGAGTAGTTAAGTAATTTGAACTAGAAAAATTTGTTAATAAATCTTCTTCATTTACGTATAATGTGCTACCATTAAGAGTTCCATAATTTCTTAAATAAATATCTTTACCTCGCCACCATATCTGATCATCTACAATAATATAACTTTCTGCTAAGTTTAATTCTGATTTTAATGGATAATGATAAGTGCTGCTGCTATTATGATTCAAACCAATATGCCAATTGTCAGAAGAACCGTATACTAGTTTAGTACTTGATTCTAAAGATGCTTCTAGATTCCAGGTAATACCATCTTCACTTAATAATAGTTTATATTCTGTTCCTGTAAATTCTAATTTTAACCAATATGATTTACCTTCCTCTAACACAGTGTCGCTGTACAATGAACCAAAATATGTAGAATTTCCAGTATTATTCAAGAGCACATATGGTTTATTTGCAGCACTTACATGTAAAGCCGATTCATAAGCTCTACCTTGCGAATAAAGGACTTGTATTGCACTAGAAGGAATGTATTTTTCTATCTTAAATACCCATTCCCACGAATTTGCTATATTACTAGCTCTTGTAAAATCTTTAGGATAAGTATCACAATAACAAGAAGATGAAAAAGTAGATTTTGTAACATAATTGTCAATAACCATTGGTCCAACGACTTTGGTATTAGCTGGTAAATAGCTATAGGTACCTTTCCATATTAATTCGTTGTTTATTTTAATATAACTATTTTTTAACCCAATTGTACCAAGATATTCATTGCCACTACCAGGAGCAGTGCCTATTAAATAATCAATAGAATATGTATCAGTATCCGCATATTGACATTCTAATGTCCAATTTTCTCCATTGTCTGATGATAAATACATATATCTAATACCACTTATACGAGTAGTTTTTACAAGATATGTTTTATTTAATTCTAATGGGGTAGTTCCGATAATACTAGAATTCCAAGTACTAGAGTGATCTCCTGTATTACTATGAATATAATAGTTACCTGATATTGAATTTGTTATAGCAATATTAAACCAGCAAACCTTTGAAGAATAAAACATACATTGATATGCACTTGACCACGAAAGAGGTGTAAATTCTAATACTATTTCATAGTCATCTGTTCTAAAATTAAGAGTTGGTGTTTTTAAATAGTTTTGACTATTAAAATTAAAAACTATTCCATCTTGGTTTACTTTAATATCACCTACCCTAACAAAAGAATCTAAATCATTATTTTTTGTTACTAAATAATTTTTATCTTTAGAAGCAAAAATATATTTTGTTTCTTTTATTTCTGTTCCATCTGGAGTAATTGGTTTTTCAGAAAATGTAATTATAGGAGCGCACGGTAATGATGTATCAATATCATACTCAAAATTAGGTACATATTCTTCAGTTGAAGGAACTAAATTATAAGTATTTTTTACAGGCATGTCTCCAGTAATTTCTATTTCTTCAGTTACTGTTTTATATCCATCTTTAATTACTTTATAAGTAACTTTTTCACCTGAATTTACTTCAATTGTTTTAGATACCATAATATTTTCCTCTATATTTATTTAGTTACTTCTGTATAAAGAATAGCATTTTCATCTTCTACATTAAACGTTAATATTTTAGAAGATGTCCACTTCATATTTTCATAGTCAAATCCCCATTTACTATGTAAAGGAACATCTACAATACCTACTTGTTTTATGTTATTCAAATCTTCAGTGGTCCAATTTGAATTATTACTTATTATATATTCATAATTGTCTGGATTATCTATAATTTCTGGTTTCCACCACTCTTTTCCATCTATTTTAATATTACATTCATTGAGATAAAATAAACCTTCTAGATAAGCTTTAGGTAAATCCCATGCTGCTCCTATATTAATTTGCATAGGATATATATACGCAGTAGAAGCTAAACTACCTACTTCATTATAAACTTCACCATCTGTAGAAATATATATTTTATAAGTAGCTAAATCGTAAGTCATTCTTACATAATAATCTGTACCTACTGCTATAGCATATCCGGTATCAATAGTTCCAATATTCCAATCAGTACGATTTGATGATAACCAAACATATAAGTTTTTATTGACTATTCCTATCAATAAGCCACAATCATAATTTGTACTGCCAAACATATAAACATCTGCAAATCTAGTACTATATTTTTCAACATTAAACTTAAAATTCACTTCCCAAGGCTTATTTTTAGGATTAAATTTTTCATTTGTTGTAATACCACTAACTGGAGTAAAATTACTAACCACATTATTATCTAATAACTTTAAACTACCGTTCCATTGAGCATCTTTTAATTTTGGTGTTTTGTTTTTCTTTTCAGCTAAATATATTGGAAGTTCTATAGGATCACCATTATCAATATAATCTACAATATTACCATTGAGTTCATAGGTAAAAGGCTTCCAAAGATATTCATCATTTGCTTTAACATAACTATAATTATCTAAGTAAATATTTTCAATACTTTGATTTTGACCTGCTGTATAATTACCATAAATTAAATAAGAAGTACTAGAATATGCTTTAGTTGTGGAATTTAATGTATAATATACAACTGGATTAGACATATCTGGATTTGTAGATACTATACAATGATAAGCTCTTCCAGTAAATTTAGTTACACAGTAATAATCTTGACCAACAACAAATTGATAGTCACTCAACACTTTATTGAATACAGTATTACTACCACTATTACTGTAAATTCTCCAATTTAATTTATTACTAGTGTTTATCCATAAACAATGCCTATATGAGGTACTACCTCCTAGCCACATATAAATATGTCTATTTGAACTACCTACTATCGCTGGAGTTTTAAAATGAACCCCTATTTCCCAAGAATTTAAACTAGAAGTATTAAATCCCTGAGGTATATTCAAATATCCATAATGACCCATAGATAATAATTTAGTTTCTGGGTTATAACTTTCATATGAAAATTCTTCATCACCTTTATAATAAGGAATTACACGATTTAAATCTCTATTTACAAATAAAGTTTTATCTCTTTCTAATGGGATAACACAGTGTGATGTTTCTTTTCTATATATTTCATCAAAATATTTATAAATAATTTCACCATCTTTCTCTACATAGCATCCTTCTGGATATAATGTATTTTGTGGTTCATTATTTACATATAATTTTAATTTATTGCTATTAGTTGGATTAATATATGTTGCATTGGTTACTGTAGCCATTGTATACCAAGTATAACCATTACTTGACCATTCTATCTTTGTACTAGATCCATTTACATATACTCTATAGTAATAAACATTGCCATTATACATGCGATAAGTACTAGTATTAGTATAAGTAGCACTACCATTATTAGAAGCTGACCAAGAATTTCTCCAACCTGGACACCAACAACCTTGGTCTTTATACCTATACAAATATAATACAAATAATCCATCACAAGAGGCTAATGTATAATAGTTATTATAACCATAATATTGTTTTGGTGAAAATTTGAAATAGTAATAACTTCCATCTCGTTTTTCAAATGTTTCTGGTATTTCAACATAACCTTCTTCATCATATGCCAAATATATTTGTTTAGCAATGTTATCTTCTATTGCTACATTTACACCGTTTTTAGTTGTATATCTATCTAATTTTTCAGTAGTTATATCTTCTTCACCATAATTTATATCATAACCACTTGTATATACATCTGCTGGTTTATCAACATTTTCTGCAAATTCAGTATTTATTTCATTTCTATCTTGCAAATTCCAAATTACTTCGCCTTCATAATTTTTAGGCTCAAATCTTTCATGTGCAGGAATAGTAATATCTTTGACATATCTAAAACTATTAAATTCATTTGGAAGCATAGATGGTGTCAGTGTACCATTTACTAAAACAGGTACAGGAATTGCTGTACTATCTACAGTTTCCAATAAATATAATTTCATAGTTCTTTCTGAACCGTCGTCTTCATCTAAACCTATAGTCAAACCTTTGACTCCATAATCATTAGTATATGGATAAAAATAACGTTTTTGTGTAGGAATAGCTATTTCTTTGTCATAATCTGGATATATTCTTCCACCAATGAAATTAATATATACTTGTTCCAATTCGTTATATTCAGCAGAAGTATTTTCATAACCATATACTTCTGTAAACATAATACCACTAATATTATTTATATTTGTAAAGTTTTCATTTATAAATGATTTTAATTCAAAATTATTAACATCTAACTTCGAATTAATACTTTCTCTGCCACCTTCACCATAATAAACTTGACCAATTGGAATATAATTTGAAATACCACTGAAATCAAACCATTTTTGTTCACCACCTTCTTCTAATGTACCCATAACACCTAAAATACTTACATTTTTTCTAATATTTTTTGGTATAATATTTGGGTCAATAGAAGCTGTAACTGCCTTTACAATTACTTTTAATAATGCATCATATGTATCATCTGGAGTAACTACAATGTCACTTGAAATAGATGGAGTAACTGTTTTAGATTCTTGATTTACTTGAGGATTATCATATGTACCTGTAACACCAAGAATTGAAATGTTTTTCTTAATATTCTCTGCCAAAATATTAGGATCAATCGCAGATGTAACAGCAGCAATATCAACTTTGCCTAAACCATCATATCCTTCAGTAGGAGTAACAGATTGAGGCAATATTTTTGGTTCAACAGAAACAGTAGGTTGAATTACTGGTTGTCTTCCTTCGTATGTACCTGTTACACCTAAGATTTCAACATCTTTTCTAATATTTTCTGCAATAATATCTGCATCAACGTCTGCTGTAACTGCATTAACTGTTACTGTATCTAAACCATCATATCCAAGTGTTGAGTCATAAGTAACTGTTTGAATATATGGTTTTGGATCTATTGTTTTATCTTGTAAATTTTCTGTTGTATAAGTACCAGTAATACCAAGAATTTCAACATCACGCTTAATATTACTTGGAATAATATTTTTATCAATACCTGCAGTTACTGCTTCAACATTTACTTCATTAAAACCGTCAACACCTTTAGCTGGAGTAAATTTTTGAGCAGATGTAGTAGGAGTAACTAATAAACCTTCAGTTACAGGAGCATACGTACCAGTTACACCTAAGATGTTTATGTTTTTTCTAATATTACCTGGCTGAATATCACTATCAACAGAAGCAGTTACTGGATTTACTGTAATTGGACCATATCCATCAATATTAGATGGAGGAGTAATTGTTTGTGTATTTTGAGATGGATTGATTGTAATGGCTCTAATATCAGGTTCTGGTTCATAAGTACCAGTAATACCTAAAATATTTACACCTTTTTTAATATTACTTTCTGTAAGGTCTGCGTCTTGTTCTTTTAAATATTCTACATCAATTGGTTTAACAGTTACACTACTTAGTGCATCAAAACCAGAAGAAGCTCTTATTGTTTGAGTTTCTAATAATGGACTTACTGTTTTTGATTGATAAACTACTGGATTTACAGTAACTTTTGTAATACCAGTTGCCGTACCGCTTGGTGTAATTGTTTGTGTAGAAGTAGTAGATTTTATTGTAATTTCTTCTTCTACTAATTCTTTAACATTACCTGATACACCTAAAATAGTATGACCTTCTCGAATATTATCTGCTGAAATTTCAGAATCAATCCAAGCACCAATTTTTCTTACTTTAATTTTATCAGCTGCGTCATACTTTTTTCCATCAGTACTTTCAAAAGGTCCAGAGTATTCATCATATTGAATATCTTCGCCAGTATTTAATTCTTTAGTTGGCTTTAATAGTAAATCTTCTGGAAGAATATTACTTGATAATTTTCCTTTACTATTTGAATTTCCTAGCATTTATATTTCTCCAAACCTTATTGACATGTAATTGTAGGTATTACTAATGTTTCTGTTGGTATTTCTTTACACCAAATTTTAATTCCACCATTGTATGATTCTGCTACAGGAGCATAATTACCTGATATAGAATCGGAAGTAGTAAATACTACATTTGGAATCATTGTATCTGTAACACTTGTTAATGCTATTTCTGCTACATAAGGGTATTCTATATATGTAGTATCATCTTTCCATTGAGTAGTTTGTACAGAAATATCATTAAATTTATATAATTTATAATATCCAAGTGTTTCTAAATCAGAAGCTTTTGTATAACCTGCATCATTTTCTAAATCTGATACTTTTGTAGGAATTGCAGTAGTATCTGCTTTATTTAACAACTTACCAATAACATACTTAACAGTAGTAACTGCATTTTCATCAGTATCTTGAATTTCAGCACCTTCTCCTGTTAAAAGAATGTGTTGTTTAAATGTTTTTTCACCATCTACTATTTGGTCTGTAGTAAGATTTACAAAACTACCTTCTACTTTAGAAGATGAGTATGTAGTATCTATAGAAATTTTATTATCGTCAATTAGGACTGTAGGATCTGTAGCTAAGCCTTTACTATTTCCCGCTATAATTTTTGTACCTTGTCTAATACTCATCTATTATTTCCTATCTTGATTTCATATATAATGAACTTAAAGTTATTTATTGAATTATGCTGTTCTTTTGAAAATGTTAACAGTTAAAGCAGACCTTGTAACTGTACCAACTATACCTGATTTTGTTGCATCTGTAGTAATACCAAGAGAAGTATTTCCAGTTAAACCTGTTCCTCTTCCAGTACCTACACTTGAACCATAGGTTGACTCATATACAGATATTGAAGAAGCTCCTGATGTTATACCAGCACCGACATTTGTTGTTCCATTAGTTAAACCTAAGGTTATCCCATTACCTGCAATTGGTACATTAGTATCAACATTAGTAATAAGTGAACTGCCGACTTTTTCCCAAGTAGAGCCACTTATTAATGTGGCCATTGGACAAGTAGATTGTGTGCAAAAATACAAGCTACCAATAGGATAGATATTATTTAATTGATTAGTTGTAATATCAGAAAGTAAATCTTTAACATATTTAATTGTTGGTACAGCATCTTGATGCGTATTTGAATCAAATACTGCTGCATCGCCAGTTAATACTAAATGTTTTGTAACTGCATTTAATTGAATACCAGATTTAACATTTGAAGTAGCATCTGTAACATCTACTTTGTATTCACCGGCCGCAATTTGTATTTCAGTATTAACATCATAAACTTTTGTATTAGAAGTTGTATCAGCATATTCCAGTGAAAGTTTTGTAAATGACATTGGTACTTCGCTAGTACTTTCAAAATGAGAAATATCTCCTTTTGCTAGCATTCTATCTATAGTCAATTCATTATGTATCTTTTCTAAATGTACTGGAATTTTTTGACCAGGCAACATTTCAGGTTCAAAAGTATTTGAATATTGTGTTTTAACTACTTTATCATTTACTTTAATTTCTGATGTAACTGTATAATGCTCTTCATTGTATAAGTCATTGTTATCTAATAAAGTCAATGGAGTTGTTACTAATGAAATGGTTTTTAGACCAGTTAGTTCTTCATTACCTGATTTGTGAACTAAATTACTTTCATCGATAGATACATTTTCTATTAATGTATCAACTTCTGTTTTAGTATAAATATCAGATTTATCTGCTTTACCACTGATATCTTGATGTTCAGTTAAATATCCACTGTCATTAGTTAATTGTGATGTTTTTGTAGGTATTTCAGGTAATCCTACAAAAGAATCTGCAGTAAATGTCATCACACCATCTTTTAAATTAATACCTGTTGTTTTTGAATTTAAATTATTTGTGATAGACATATCAATTTGATTGAGTTGAGCATCAATATGTAAATGAGCATTGCTATCAATAGAGCCATCAGCAAATTTAGAATTAGCGCTTGCTTCGATTAAACCAGTTGATACTTGAGTAATTTTGGCTCCAGACGTTTCATCTAATCCAAACATTTTTGAAGTGATTGAGTCTTTGGCAGAAGCACCGCATGCAAATACTGAACCTTCACCTTCAATTATCATATAACCTGTTGTGGGAGTAACACCTTGTCTAGGAACAATAGTATTCATAAGCTCTTGTGAAGAGGTATAGTTTGATATACCTTGATATACAATACCTAAGGCAACTTTTTCAGCTGTTCCATCACCATCTGTATCAGTTTCTCCACTAACATTTGAAACAAGTGTATTTACAAATGTTGCCCCATTTGGAGCATTATACTGTAAAACATTATTGAGCACATCTTGCTGAAAATCACCACCAATAAAATTAATTGAATCTTTGAAAGTTTTAACACCAGCAATTTCTTCATTTTCTGTTTTGTGTACTAAATTACTTTCATCAACAGATAAATTTTCAAACATTGATAATGCTTTTTCATTCCAATCAATAGTTAATGCTTTATCAGATGATTCCAATTCAATTGTGTTTATAGGTTCAGCATTACCTATTGTACCCCATATACCATATTCACCAGTTGAATTATCAAAGAATAATTGTAACGTAATAAATGATTCATTTATTTGATTTTTTAATACATAAACAGGAGTATTAATATCAATGTTTGGGTGTACTAATTCTTTAAACAAAGCAACTTTTTCTTCATTTGTATATTCAGATACATCATAACCATTATTTTTAAAGATGACATCATCCATACAATCGATTGCAGTAAATACACTACCATCTTCTTTGTAAGCAGGAATTAAATATTGAACATATTCTTCTGGTAATTTAGAATTAAAAATTACATATGATTCTGTTAAAGTATTTCCTTCAGGTGTATATGAAATTGTTTCTATATCTGTCGTTTTAGTGAATATTGGTTTCCAACCAGATGCTAATCCATTGGTAGCATACATTTCATGTTCACCAAATTCATATAATATTTCACCTTTTGGTTTAATAACATCAATATATTCCCCACCTTGGATATTTGTTAAATCATTTGATAATAATTCATTTATTTTTGAAGAAGAATACGTAGATGATGTAGAAACCACATCATCATTTATCATATCTTCTAAATCTGTATCATCAGTAATAATATATGTAATATTATCATTATAAGTACCAAGAGCTTCATATTCTGCTAAAGTACCTTTCCATAAAGTAGGATTTACATAATTACTAGCCAATACAGTTTTATCTAATACTGTATTTGTAAGTTGTCCATCTTCAGATAAGGATAAGCCTTCACCTGTTGTAATTTTATTTTGTTTTGCATCAACTGCTGTTTTAATGGCTTTTTGAGATGGTATTAAGTAATCTGAATTTTCACTAAAAGTACTATCTGTACTTAAATTTAAGTATTTTGTTGCCATAGCAAGAAATTCCTGGTAAATATAACTATTTAAAACTATTCCTAATACTATAGAACCAAGATTTATAAATGACAAGAAATACTTATAGATTTTGGTATTTAATTAAAAAGAGAGACATATAAAAAATGTCTCTCTCTTATTAGACCTGGACTAAACCTCAAAATAGTCTTTAAAGAGGCAGGCCTAGTTAATCATTAAGCACTTTATTATGTCTATACAGCAATAAAATTGTGTTCCGACCGAATACCGAATTTGAAGTGTCTTAATGATCCCCCTCAAACTATTTCGTCTTAGTTTGAGTATCTTGTTTATTAGAAGTATTTTTAATCAATTTTTTAATTAAATTATTTCCAATATCTGATTGATTAAATGCTTCTAACATTCCAGCTAATTCAGTACCACCGTTTGCTGAAAATAAATCGGTTATTTTATTAATACCAGAAGAAATTCCATCATTTGAATTAGCAATTACTTTTAAGTTAGCCTGTGTTAAAGCTTTTGCTTGTTCAATTCCAATTTTTTCATTAGCTTCTACTTGACGAATAGTAATCAAATATTGTTGATATTGTTCGTTTTCACCAACTTCTTTTGCCAATGTAGTTTGAGCTGTTACTGATGCTAATTGTAATTGTTTTTCTGCTTCGGCTTTTGCTTCACCTTCTAATTTAATACCTTCTGCATTTTTAGTTTGAGTAACTAGCTTAGCTTCTGCTTCTAATTCAATTTTAGTTTTTTCAGCTTGAGCATTTGTTTCGATTATGATTTTTTCTGCTTCAACTTCTAAACGTTTAGTTTCTTTTTTAATTTCAGCATCACGTACTTGTTGTACTTGAATTACTTCCATTTCTTTTTCTTTAGTAATTTTAGCTTGCTCTTTAATAGCTTGTTGAGCTTTTTCATGAGCGAGTCCAACTTCTTTAGTTACTTCAGCTTGTTTTTTTCCAACCTCACGCTTAGAATCTTCATTTTTTAATGCAACTTCTTGTTTAGCAAGAATCTCTGCTTCTGTGGCCAATTTTTGGTTATTAGCGACTGCAATACGAGATGTTTTTTCTACTTCTGATTGTTTGATTGCCATTGTATCAGCAATAACTGTTGAACCACCAGAATCTCTTACATCCATTAATTCAATGTTCTTTACTGTTTTAACACCCCATTCTTTAAGTTGTTCTTTTACTGCTTCTGTAAATTTATCACCGTATTGGTCACGTTCATCCATGATGGTTTTTAATTCAGATTTGGCAAGAATTGTACGAATACAACCTCTAACAATAGCTAGTAATTGTTCTCTTAAAATAGATTGAGAAGATACTTTTTGAGAAGCAACTGCTGGATTATCAATCGTAAAGAATGAAGTAACATCTACCTGAAATGGAATACGATCTTTATCATATGCTTCATAATTTACAATATCAATATTAAAAATTTCAGTTGATAATTCTTTTACATTAACACCTAATTTTGGTAACCATTCTGGCCAAGCATAATAAACATTACCATCTGCTTGGTCCATACCACGTAAGTATGTTTTATTATTTTGTTGAATTACATGTACATAATTTAATGGTACTACTGTTCGTAAAGATATAATCCAAGCTATTAAAAAAACGCCTAAAGTAAATAAAATTGTTAAAAAAGCTATCATTTGTCTATTCTCCTTTTGTTAAAATGATATCTTTTATATATTATAAGTTTTTTTAAAAGTAAAACAAAAAAAAAGGCAGTACCCAATAGATACTGCCTATAATTTTTTTTATTTAATTTAATTATGCGCCAAGAGTTTCTACAGAAACTGTAGTATCTGCACCCATAACTGTAGTATTCAAAAGAATAACTTCAGCTGTATATGTAGGCCATAAGTAAATATCAATAACTAATTGATTATTTGCAATTACTTGTGGAGTATTATTTGACTCATCGCAGACAACTTGGAATTTTTGAATACCTTCTGCAGAAAGGATTGTATTCAAGAAGCTATTGAATTGCAATGTAATTTGCATACGTGTATATGCTGTATTATTTTCAAATAAATGATATCTAGCAGCATCACGTAATACAGTTTCAATATAAATAACTGTTCTTGCTACGTTAATTCTATCTAAAGCAGATGGTTTAGCTTGTAATGTTCTTTGACCCCAGTTAACATAACCAGCACCTGGATTACGAATAATACAGTTGATTTGGTTATCTGTATATAATGTGCCACCTTGAACATTATCATAATATTGAGTTAAACCAGTAGGTGATACAGCAGCTGCGGCTAATACACCACGATTTAAACCAGCAGGAGCAACCCAAGGCTCATATGCACCCATAATTTTAGCAACATATGCAGAAGGACACATTACGAAATTTGCACGACCTTGAACTGAGTCATATGTTTTAACCCAAGGTGAACTTAATGCACCACGATAAGTATTAAAACCTTGAAGGTTCTTTCTCCAATCGATAGCATTTTCCATAGAAGTTTCTGTCATTGGAACATCAAATAAACAGAAACAGTCACGACGGTGTTCGGCAATTTCTAACATTTTAGATTGATATGCAACATTACCTTTATTTACATAACCACTATTCATAAGTAATGAAACATTAACTTGTGAACGGTCACGGAATAATTCCCATGCATTACATAAATCAACATATTTTTTAGCTGCATCTGTCCAAATACCAGATTGACCATTTTCTAAAGCAATGTTTTCACCAAATGTTGGAACAACTGCTGCGTCTGGATCAATATCTAAGAAATTGTTATTTACAAATACTTGAATATAATTAGAAGTACCATTTACAACGTCTTCTAAAAACATTGAATTACCATAATTATCTTGTGCATGATATAATGTACAATATTCAAATGTTTCAAGAGTTTGCATTACACGACCAATTTTTTCTTTAACTACAATACTAAATGTAGTTTCGTTTGTTTCTGGATAACGACCAACTCTTGCATTTGAATCTACAACAGATTCGATTGCACCATCAACAAAATAAGAAATAGTTCCTTGAGTACGATCTTCATTTACTGAAAAATCATATACTGTAAATGTGCCATTCAAAGCACTTTCTTTTTCTACTGGATCAGTAACTTTCATTCTAGAAACAGCAATTTTAGAATTTTCTTCTAATCCATCTACAACTTCATAAGGAACAGTAACAGTAACTAAAGTTCTTGGTGTTTCACCAGATTCAACTTCAAGTTTAGTAGGAGCTAAAACGGCATAAGCTCTGTTTTCATTAATTGTACTATCAGCAATAGAAATAAATAATTTTCTATTATTTGGATCAGTAGCTGTAACAATAAACGCTGATTCAAAATCTTCTGGTTCAAATAAACCTGAAGCTGAACCAGAGTCACGTGAATTTTCAGCAGCTGTTATTTCTTCATACCAGTAACCAGCATTTGTAGGTCTTGGTTTATCAGCTGTGTTTACTAAAACAGTAGCTGCGGCCCATACTGCATCATTTTCACGATTTTCTGGTAAATCATCTGGATCACCAACTGGAACAACACGTACAAATTGATGTTCTGCAATAGATTCTGAAGCAACTGCTAATGAATAACCAGCGTAACCATAACGAGAACTTAATGTACCAAAACGATCAATAAAACCTTGTAATGATGATAATAAAGTTGGTTTAAATACTGGACCATATTCTGCTTCACCAACATAAGCACATGCAGTAGTAGCATTATCTGCAACTACTCCACTAAGGTCTCTAATGCTTGGGTAAACGCCCGGAAATTTGTAGCTTGCCATTTCATTAATTCCTTATTTTTTAAGTTTAATATTAATATAATTCATAAATGTTAGAACTTTCAAACAGGTATAACGAATTGACAATTTAAATTATACCGAGTCTAAATTCTTCAATATTAAAGAACTCCATATAATCGAAATTGTTTATACTTATATATTTGGATGTAAATCTGGATTAGTTTTTTATTTATATATATTGTTAGAACGACTCTTCCATTTTATATTAATAATTACTGATATTATATAATTATACTTCAAACATGCATTTTTCAGAAAATAATGCACCTAGATATTGATTTAATTTTGGATAAGATTTAGCATTTCCAACTACATCATCAAATACACTTAACCAATCTTCATTTAACCAACTGTCAGATAAATCAAATTTTAAAGTAATTTTAACATCTTTTATTTTTCGTGGTGTATCTAATTCGGCATCTGGATATAAATTTTTATATACGCTTCTTTTGTGCAATACTTTCGGTGTCATATTAAATTGTAATATTTCCGGTTTATTAAGCATTTCTAAGAAGTTTTTCTTATTTATAATAATAGGAATATGAGATTCATAATCATAATGTGATTTACAATTTAATTCATCTAACAATTCAATAGCATATTCAAATGCATATTGCCATCTAGAACGTTTTTCATTAACTTTATATTTTTCTACTTCATCTTCTAATGTACCTAAACATACATTTAAACTTTTTTTCCAATTATATATTGGATTTAAAGCAAAAAAATCATCATTCATTAAAATGAAATTATCAGAAATGTCTTTACATTCACAAGCTGCTCTGTAATTTATAATAGAATTTTTCCATTTATCTTGATTTTGATTAGTAGGTAAATAATTTACATTCTTTACCCATGTAGGTTTATATCCAACTAACCAAATGTTTCTAAAATTGCAAAATTTAGCAACAGAACGTAGAGAAATTTTTAAATCTTGATTTCGTTCACTTCTTTTTAAGATATATACTAAATCGTATTGCTTATCTTCTGGTAAAACTTTAGAAGGATCTATTGCTTTTTTTGGAGGTATTTTAATAGAAGTCCAAGAATGCGTATTTACATTTAGACGTCTAATACCTGGAATTAAAGGCTTAGCTACACCCCCCATTTTAATTTTTAATCCTTATTTATTTTTTAGTTAATTCTTGAGCTAATTTTTTAGCAGATACTTCTAAAGGATACATTATTCCACCATTAGCTTTTAAGAAATTATAAATTTTAGTTTCTAATTCAGCTTCAGTATTATTTTCTTCTACAGGATATTTACCTTTTAAAATTCCATGTATTCTAGAGTAAATACGTTGTGCAACTTCACGCTTGGCTTCATCTGATAATTCAGAAACGATTGCTGAATGATATTCACAAATATCAATTAAAAAATCTTCGATTTCTTCAAAAGAATCTGCATTAATAATTATACTAGATTCAATATAGTTTAATTTTTTATTAATACTATTTGCAATCTTAGCATATGGATTTAATGCTTCTGTAAATAACGTTCTTGTTTTAGACATCATGCTACAATCTTTTTCTTAGGGTTTCTTCCACCAAAAATAGAATGAGAAGTATTCCAACCTATTTCTTTTTCTCCATTATATTCAAGAGCTCTTAAGTATTGAATAACTTTATATAATTGTTCTTTAGCCGCAATCGAATATACATTATCCATAATATTTTCAATGCTAGAAATATCAGAATCTATGTCATCTTTAAATTCATTTTTACGATCATTGATAGGATCATCTGTTGCAATAATAGCATTTTCTAATCTATCAAATTTAGCATCAGATATTGTAAAGATTTTACGTAATTCAATAAGATAGTTATCAACTTCTTGTGGAGTTAATTCATCTTCTGCATATCTAAAGATGTCTTCTACTAATTCATATTGTTTATCTGTTAATCCAAATTCTTCAGCAATAACTTGTTCTATTTTCCAAGTGTCATATAATCTTTGATCTTGAACAGCTTCTTTTAATTCAGTAACTGATTCTGAGATATCTTTTCCTGATTTAGCTTCCTCTGTACCTTTATCAAAGTCTTCTTTTATATTAGGTAATTGAGAAATCTTTTCAGTTAATTGTGCAATGTGTTTTATTTCTTCATTACGGATATCTGTTAGAGTATCATGAAACATATCTACAATCCATGGTTCACATTTATCTTCTAATGAAAGAATTTGGGTATATTCAACTTCAGCTGAAGATTCACTAGCTAATGCTTTAATAATAGCTTGTGCATATAATTCAGTAGCCGGAGTATCTTTTACAGCATTTTCTAAAGGATTAACTTCAGCTTCCTTTAATTTAACTGATTCTGTAAGAATTGGTTTCTGTTTTGGAATACATCTCATAATTATTCTCCAAAACTATTTTGCTACAGGAAAATCTTCACTCTTGCTATCAATTTTATAAGTATCATCATCTAATTTTAACTTTAAGTTTTGTACAACTAAAGTTTTAGGTAATTTATCTTTTTCAATTTGAGATACTTTATAGCAATTATTTTTGTTATCATCATATAATTGATCAACATGGATGCCTTCAGAACCATCACCAATTTCAGCTTTTAACTTATTAAGTACATCTGAAACATTAATACGTGTATCGGGAATAAAATCTAAAGGACCAGCATAATCACCAGCTTCTTTTAAATATTGCTCACATGATTTGCCATTAAGTACTTTTTCAACTAATTTAGCAAATTTAGATTCACCAAAATGACAACATTTTTCTTCCGGTGTTTTTATAATTTCTACAGAGGTTGCTTCTTCTGGTTCAGAAATATCAACTAAATCGTCCATCATTTCTTTTGCTTTATCCATCAAATCTTCACCAGAAATTTCTTCTTTGTTAAATTCAGTATCATTTGACATTTCAGCAGTATTTACTAAATTTTCTTTATCTGTAATTTCGCCTTGTGCAAATTCACCTGGCACTACATTTGCCATACCCATGTTTTCAAAAGAAGGTACAACATTATCATTAATCATTTCTGCTGAACTATCTACACCTTCTTGCAATTTATCTTTTGCGATGTTAAGTAAACGCTCTCTTAAGCTCATGTCAATATCCTCTGTAATAAGATCTTATTTTAAATTGTACAATATTATGATATTAAGAATCATTTTATAATTAGAACTTTTGTGTTTTATAATTATTTATTTTGATTAACTTTAACAAAACCTGGACACAATGTAACAATTTTACCTGTTTTTGATTTGGCATACATTGCGCAACACGGTTTATTGTTTTTAATCCAATTTTCTACTAAAACTATATGAAAATGATTATGACAATTATGAGATTCTGCAAAATATCTACAAGAGCAAGATCTTGGATTTAATGATACTTTATGTTCTTCTATCAAATATCCTTGAATTTTTTCTTTCACAATATAAATAGGTTGATCATTTTCAATAGATTCTTCGATTAAATACATTGCTTTCCTTTATTTGATGTTAAATATAATTCATAGAACTAATAAAAAGAGCCCCAAATTAGGAGCTCTTCTTTAGTTTTTTTCAATACTTGAAATTAAGCGAAAAAGCGTTTAGAGAAACGTTTTTCTTCTTTAGTTTCAGCAATGAAATTATCGCAATCTACAGATTCTTTGAAAGCTGCAACGAATTTACCGTATTTACCATCAAAGCAACGTACGCATTCTTTTAATGATTTATTATCGAATGTAGCAACGATTTTAGCAATTACACCTTCAGCTAAACCACGAGCAGCTAAAACATTAACCATTCTTACATAATCAGCACCTGATTTTGCAGATTCTTCGAATCTCTTTAATACACGTTCAGCACATTCTGCAACTGAACAAGATTCAGCAGCAAATGCAGGTTGTTCATTCATATGAGCGCGTAACATTTCATAAGAAACAGGCTTATCAGCTGAACCATCTGGATTAGCACCCATGAAGTTAGCATAGAACGGATCACCTGTCATGTCATACAAGTCAGCAGCACACCAAGCAGCGTCTGTACCGTCTTGTTCACATTTATCTAACCATTTTTCAGGAGCAACTTCATAGTTATCTTCGAAATCAGCAACACCAAAATCAAATTCTTCCATTACAGGAGCAGCTTCTACATCAAAACCGTCCATAGCTTCAGCAGAATCAAATTCGTTTTCTAAGAAAAGAATACCAGAGTTAGCTTCTTTATTGAAAGCGCCGATAACTTTACCAGATTCTGATAATGCAATTTCACGTGCACCAGGTTGTAAAGAACCTTTCATTTCAGAAACGCGAGCAGCAAATTTAGCATAATCTGTCATAGATTCACGCATAACTCTGTCAGCTTTAATTACAGACATATGAATTGGAGCTTCGTCAGATTCATCAACTAAGATAGATTCACAAGCCAAAACTCTTTCTGGATTAATACGGTGTGTACTGAATTTAGCAAATTTGGCTTCTACAGATTCTTTTTGTTCAACGTCAAGTTCAGCAACTTCAACTTCTTCGTTGTCGTCATCGGCAAGACTGTCAATAACGTCTTCAACTTCTTCACCGCCCATAACAGCGTCTAAAGCTGGCTTTTCAACGAAGTTAACGTCAGACAACTCATCAGAAGAAATAACTACGTCTGCAATTTTAGCAGCTAAATCAGCATCAGAAATAACTACAACAGCAGCTTGACCTTGAATAGCCATATCACCTTCAGGAGTAGCACCGATTTCAGCAACATCACCTTTTTCAAATTCTACATCCATTTCTTCTGTTTCTAAAATTAATTTCTTAGATACAATCCAATTTTTAGATTCTTTTGCAGATTCACGTAAAGCTTCACGAGCAACACGAGCTGCCAATCTATTTAAATATTTACTCATTTATAAAATCACCTTATTTAATATAAAAAATTAATTAACAAATCTAAAACTAGGACATATGAAAAAAATTAATAAAAACTAGAAATTATTATGCTATATAGAACAACTATTTATTTATTTTTTCTTTAATATTCTTATTTTTAATATTATTGAATTAAAATTTGATAATATTGTTATTCTATTAAGTAATAATAGAAAAGGAGTTAATATATGTCATATGCAATGGATATGTTAAGATGGTGGATTAATAAAGATCCATTTACTGAACGTGAATTACAACTTTTAAAAAGAGATAGAAGTACAGATCTTAAAGTATATAACGATTCAGAAGAATATCGTAAAATAGTTACAGATAACTTTATAAAGTATATTTCATATGGTAATATTTCCAGTGAAACACATAATGTTACGTTTGGTGATTCAGCTACAGAATTAATCCAACGTTTATTTAAGCATTATCATGCTGATAATGATAATACATTAGTAGTATACTCAAATAATGAGCATCATAGTGCAAAGAATTGTGTAGATAAATGTAAACATACTTTAGAAGTATCATATGATGAAGAAATTCTTTTATGTAAAGTAGATAGAATTGTTAATGAAGCAAAGAAATTTAAAAGTACACTTATTTATATTATAGGTACTCAAATTTCAAATGGTTTAATTTCACCACAAGACTTTTTTATAAAACTGAGAAAAGAATTAGATAAAAATAACATAGACTATACATTAATTTTAGATGATGTACATGGTATGTTATTTGTTCCAAGAGATTATTCTTTATTTGACTATGTTATCTATACTTGTCATGCTTGGGTATTAAATTATGACGCAGGCGTATTGATAAGTAATAGAAAAAAGAAAAAATTTGGATATGAAATTGCTAACTGGGCTACTGATTATATGGAAAATATGAATATCTTATTTAAAAGATGGGATAAAATTCATACTTTCAAAGCAGTTATGATGAATTTCTTTGTAAAATATTTAGTTAATCCAAAAGTAAAACTACCATTATTTGGGTCTGATCAAATATTTGCACCTTATTTAATTAATGATGAACATTTAATTGATGAAAAACTTGCAGATGTATTAGAAGATTATCACATTAGATGTGAAGGAGTAGATAGTCCACAAATTTATTTTAGATTTAGAATTTCTGAAATTATAATGTATACAGAAGAAGATTTACAAAAACTTGAAAAAGGATTTAAGATTTTAGATAGTATTTTATTAGAAGAATAAAGGCTCTTAAAAAGAGCCTTCTTTTTAACTAATTACTATTCTACTTACTCTGTCTTCTCGTTCAACATGTATATTCATTCTAATCATTTCAATATAATGCTGTGGTAAAGGAGCATCTGTTAAGCAACCCCAGACATTTACATTAAATGCTGTACCATAAATATAACCTTCACCTTTTAATTTATCTTTTGAAGTAGGATATCTATTTATATTAGGAATTCCAAATACTGTAAATATCTGATTTTCTGCACCATTTATTGTAGGTGAAGAATATTTATGCCAAATTTGAGCATCTGCACAACGTAAAATAAATTTATCTCTAATATATTGTGCTTCATCTCTAGTTTTACATAATACAACAGCAGTATAGGTACCTGTAATGGCTTTTGCTTTATATACTGAAGGAACTTTTTTACCAGTAGGTCTTAAATCGTCTGCAGAAAAAAGTCTTGGATAAATTTTTAGATTTTTTTCTCTTTGCTTTATTACTTCACCATTAATAGCTATTTCAAAAGATAGACCGGCTTCTCTATGAATTTTAAAAATTTGAGCTTCTGTTCCACGTAAATGGTCATCAGTTGCTATAATTACGGTATCCCCTTCTTCCCATGTATCTTCGTTAATAGGAATATCAAAATACCATTGTTTATAACGATTTCCTGTACCCCAAAAAGCAGTTTCAATATCATTTTGTAAATAAGCCAGTAATGGATAATTGACATCTACATTTTTTTCTTTATTTATATTTTTACGTAATAAATAAGTATCAAATATTTCTTCTGTTGTTAATTCATCTACTTGAAAAACTCTAGACTCATCCCATAACCAATTTTCATCATCGGTTACAACATCATTTTGATCTCCACCTTTTTTACGTGGGTCTGCAATACGCATTTGATTCAATAATACACTTCCAATAGCTAAATCTATTTCATTTAAACTACTGTGAAATCTACTATTTGTTGGTATTTTTAAATCTATTGTTGGCATAATTCACTCACTCTTAATAAACATAAGTAATAGAACTTTACTTGTTATATTTATTGAGTATTTTATCTATTAAGGCCCATCGTTCTTCTTTTTTTACTTTTTTACATAAATTTGTATCGTGTGATCTATAATAGTATAAAACTTTATGAATACTTGCTATTGGCATTTGCTTTAATATTTGTAAATGAAAATCAAAATCTTCACACATTTTTAAGGATTCATCAATAGCACAAGTTTTTAATAACGTTTGTCTAAACATCATTCCACCTGCATAACCGGTACCCGCTAATTTTTTATTGTTAACAATGTCAGCAAAATCCCAAATTTCAGGTCTAGTAATATGTTGAGAAGTATTTCCAAATCTTTTTAATTCACAACATACTGCGCCAATCATTTCATTATTTTCTAAAAATTCTAATTCTTCTTTAATTAAATCTTTATGAAAAATATCATCACTACCTAATCTAACAATATACTTACCTTTAGCCAATGAAAATGCTTTGTTTACAGATTTATTCATACCGAGATTTTTTTCATTTTTATATAATTTGATTTTATTTGATAACTTTGTAATATTATCATAATTTATATTTGGAGACGCATCATTAATACAAATTATTTCAATATTTTGATATGATTGTCGTAATAAAGATTTTAAGCATTCATTTAAATAATTAAGTTTTATTTCATATAAAGTTAAAATTATTGATACTAAAGGTTTTTGCATATTTATTCTTCTTCGATTAAATCGTAATTAGATAATGACCCAGGACGTCTCATATAATGATAATATATATTATTGTCAGGACATTCAAATATATTTTTAGTATGATTATAAATCCATCTTTTAAATGTACTATCTTCTCCTGCTTCTCTTTTTCCAGGAAATTTTAAATTATATTTATTAAGAAATTCTCTTTTTATAATAGAAGGAATTATACAACCGTATTCATTTTTACCGTGTTTATTATCTTTATCAATTACTCTAATTCCACGAATTAAATCATATTGATTTGCATAACTATATAATTCTTCAAAGTATTTTATATCAACATAATCATCACTATCTATAAAGCCAATATATTCACCTTTAGCTCGTGACATTCCATAATTTCGTGCAATACCAGCACCTTCATTTCTTTTTGATAATATTTTTATTCTAATATCTTTTAATTGATAGTCTTGTAAAATTTTAAGTGAATTATCTGTTGAACCGTCATTAACACAAATAATTTCAATTTCTTTTAGTGTTTGATTTATTGCGGAATCTAAACATCTAGCTAAATATTTTTCACTATTGTAAACTGGAATTATAATAGAAACTTTTATCAATGTATAAATCCTTGTTTTTGTAAATAATCTATAAATTCAATTAAATGAGAACACATTCCAGGTAAATTGTATGGATTATTTGGAGCGCGATCTGTTTTTCGATGATAATTTGGAAATCTTGCTCCTGTTCCAGCTCCCGCAGTACGATTTGCTTTATCAAAACGAAATCTATAATTTGGACAGCTACATCTTACTAAAATTTCATGTTTAGATAGACTAGGTTTAGGTTGAAAGCCTTTAATTATTTCTTCTTCCGTTAAACCATCTGTTCTTTTTACACCTTTGAATGAAACAATACACGAATAACTACTTGGTTTACTAGAAGAGCTTACATCAGCATAAAAAGTAATAGTACTAACACCTTCATCATATCTTAAATCTAAATGATTTATTCTAGCAGATTGTGTTAAATTATTTATAGATTTAGGTGCTACGTTTTTAGTACCTTTATATAAAGCTCTATATACTGGCATTTTATTCTTCTTTTGGTGAATTTAAATTTAAGTTTTGTAAAATCCAATTAGTACATTCTTCTAGTGTTCTCCATTCTAAAACTTCATACCCCATAGAAGTAAGTAAATTACACATTGCTTCCTGATCTGTAGATTTTTTTCCTTTTTTCCATTTAAATTCTACAAATGTACATTTTCCACGGTTTAAAATAATTAAATCAGGTTGACCTGTTGCTGCACCCATTTTTTGCATATGTGTTTTATAAATAGCTTTGAATTTAATATCACGAATAAAAGACATTCCATTGAAAACATCTGTACAAAAACAAAGCATATTATGAGCACGTAATTTAGCAACGCATGCTTTTTGTAAATCGTGTTCAGAAGAAATTTCTTCAGTTTTTGTTGCTATTTTTGGTATATTTCCAGATAAACTTCTTTTTCTTTTTATAGTCATATTACTTGTACCGTACATTACAACCTCATTAATTTAAAGATGCTTTAAAATCTAATACTGTACAAGCCAATACTGCAATTACTAATTTAGTCTGATCCCAGATTTGTACTGCATTAGATAATGTTAATTTATCAGCATTTTCTGCAGTAATTTGTAATTTTTCCATATACTTCTGTAATTCAACACATAATGCTTCTAGTTCTGGTTTACCTACATAAATTTGTTTTTCTACTAAATATTTATGTAAAGTAAAACCTTCTTGTAAAATAGTATTTAATAACATTACAGAATCTTCTGTTGTAATTACTTTACCTTCTTCCGATACATATTTGTCTGAATAAGTATCAATGTCATTTAATATTTTTTCAGATAATTGACAGGCTTTTTCCATGTTATTTCCCTTCTTTTGCTAAAGCGATTTTAATTGTTTCATTTAATTTTTTTGTTTTACCAAATTCCAATAATGCCATTCCTATAAATAAGCATTGCTCTGCATCTAGTATAATTTCATTCATGTTTTTTATTTCAACTATAGACAGACATTTATCATTACCGTTAGGTTTTACTTGAAGTACTACATCTTGTAATTTTAGATCTTTAAAATGAATAAATTGATTTTCAATATTTATATCTTTTTGATTTTTATTCTTTTTTCTAAAAAATCCAAACATTTTAGCTCCTTTTGTTATATTTAATAATTAGAACAATCTTTATTAATATATTCTATAAACAATATGAAAATATAAAGGAAAAAATATGCCTATTTACAATACAAATACTTTTTGGAATTATATTGCTAATGAACCTTTGCTAGTAATGAAAAAATGTAAAGATTTATTGACACGTACTGATTATAATTTTGATACAAAAATGGACGAAATATCTAAATACTATACTATTGTATCAAAAATTGAATTAGATGACGGAATACATGAAGTATTACGTTTTCCATCTGGATTATTAAAATACATGCGTGAAAAAGCAGGTATTCCAGTAGAAGATAAAAATCGTAATTATGTTACGTATACAAAACAAGATATTTTGAAATATGCAGATATTGTAAAAGAAATTAATCCTCATTTTGAAATTAGAGAATATCAAATAAAAGCAGTTTTAGCTTCTCTTGATAAATTCGCAAGTTTAATTACAGCTGGAACAGGCTCAGGTAAAACTTCAATAATGTCTTTATTGTGTAAAGTTTTAGAAAAAGATAAAATATTGATATTAAATAATAATAATTTTATTTTACAACAAATATATGAAAGATTGTTATCCTTTGGTATTGAAGATATCAGTTGGAATCCAAGCAAAGATCCAGATTATAGTAAGCGTATTGTTATTTTAAATACTTCTTCTTCAGACAGTCGCTTAAACAAACAAGATGTAAACTATTTAGAGTACTTAAAAAAAGTAAATGTAGTAATTTGGGATGAAGCTCATGGAGTACAAGCTCTTACTTATTTTGAGCCATTGTTTTATACAGATATTGAAAATTTGAAACATATAATAGGATACACTGCGACTCCTTTTAGAAAATATAAAGGACCTTATAGTGATCCTCAAGATTTTAGATTGATTTCAATTTTAGGAGAACCTGTTTTTAGTTATGATTTAAAAAATAGTATTGAAGACGGTAATGTTGCACAACCTTATGCTTATTTTATAAATTTTCCGAATAAAGCCAGTAATTTACCAGCACAATTTAAAGATAATTATTATATGCAATATCGTTCAGGTATTACTTATAACAAAGCAAGAAATAAAGCAGGTTTAGAAATGCTTAAGTTTTTAAATAAAAATGGTATTAAAACAATGGCCTCTTTTAATAATATTAAACCTGGACAAAATCTATTAAAAGCATTAAAAGAAGAAGGTATAGATAGCTTATTTATTTGTGGTGGTGAAACAGTTTATGAATGGGTATATAATAAAAAAGGCAAATTAGTATTAGAAACTAGAAGTGGAAATGTAGATACAATAAAAGAAGCATTGAGAGATAAGTATAATATAATTATTAGCTCAAAAGTATTTGATGCCGGTGTAGATATTGATATCTTTCAGGCGGTTGTATTATTTTCTGCTGGAAAAACTCCAATCGCAGGTTTACAAAGAGTTGGTCGAGCTAGTCGTAAAAAGGTAAATGGAATTAATGTAGCACTAGCTATCGATTTCAAAGATGTTAACGGTTTTCAAGTATTACATTCGCATTATCAACAAAGAAAACAATTAATGGTAGATTCTGGGGTAATCATTTTAGATAATGTGTATGCTTTTATGGATTTAGTTACTAAGATTAAAGAATCAAAAGAAGAAAGTTAACTATATGGAAAAATAACAAAAGTAGAATAGACACATCCGTTTATTCTAAATATCAAATAAAAATTGCAATACAAAGAGGAAAAGATGCTAGAAAAAGAAATAGATGTTGAAGATCAATCATTTAATGACGAATTTGGATTAGAAGCTCAAAAAAGATTTATATCTTTGCTTATCTTTGATGAATCTTGGGCATTAATGAATGGATTTGATATTATTCGTCCTGAATATTTTGAAAATCGTGTATTAAATCGTATATGCAAATGGATACATTCATATTATGAAAAAAATAAAGCCATTCCAACAAAACTTGTTTTAATGCAAGAAGCTCAAGATTTCTTAAACGAAGCTAATGTTTCTTCTTCTACAAAAGAATATTTTATATATAAAGACGCGATAGATACAATATATTGCACAGAAGGTGGTATTGCAGAATTAGAGTTTTTTAAAGAAAAAGCAGTAGCGTTTGTAAGACAAATGCGTTGGAAAAAAGCACTTGAAAATGCAGGTAAAGCTTTGAAAATAAGCAATTTTGAAGATGCTATTGCCAAATTCAAAGAAGTTTTAGCGGTTGGAATTGAAAATGATTTAGGTTTAGATTTTGATACCATGGATGAAGATGTGTTTCTTCATGATTTGGGTGAAAATTATGATACTCAAAATATGATTAAAACTGGAATACCTGATTGGGACAAAGCATTAGGTGGAGGTTTTGTTAGAGATAACTTACATATTGTTGGTGCTCCTCCAGGGGGCGGTAAAAGTAGGACAATGGCATTTTTGGCTACACAAGCTATTAAAGACCTAAAAAAAGTTATTTTTATTTCTTTGGAATTAAGTAAATTAGAAACAATGGCTAATATCAAAGCATGCGCAACTGGTATTTCAACAAATGATTTACTTAAAATTGAAAATAGAGAAATATATAAAACTAAAGTAGCTACTTTTAAAAATACATTTGGTCCTAATTTAATGGTACAATTTTATAAGCCCGCTACTGTAACAGCAGATACTATTTATAATTATATTCAAAAAGTAATACAGTATAAAAAAGAAAAATTAGGTATTGATTGGAAACCAGATGTAATCTTTTTAGATTATCTTGATAAATTACTTCCTACTCAAAAATTAAAAGGAAGTTTATATGAAGATATTGGTGGTGTTGCGGACGATTGTAAAAATTTAGCTATTACTTTTCATTGTCCTGTTGTAACCGGTTCACAACTTGGTAAATTTACTTGGAATGTAAAAGGAAATGAAGTTGTAAACTTAGATAGCTTGGCTGAAAGTAGTAGAAAAGCTCATTTAGCACATAGTATTACAACAATTAACGTAAATCCAGGTGAAAAAGCACAAGGTAAAGCTAGATTATTTATGGCTAAATCAAGATCTGGTTCTCCAGGCAAAACTATATTCATTGAGCAAAATTTAGGTAAGTGTTTATTAACACAAGTACCTGAATGGGACCCAGTTACTTTACAAGGTACAGATACTTATACTGTAAAAGGTGCATAAAAAAGCGGGATTATTCCCGCTTCCTTTTTACTTTAACTGTTCAGAGGCTTGGATACTAGAACTTTTCCACTTATTTCATTAGGTCTGAGTTCAGAGGCGTAAAATTACCTTGATAAATAGAACTTTTTGTTTTACTCATTTAAAAAATCTTATATATTTGTATTATAATTAACAAAAGGATTAAAAAATGTATCGTTTACTTTATTATAATAATAGAGATAATCGAAATGATTTTGCAATAATATATCATATATTGCTTAATTGTACGAAAAATAATGAAGAAATGCAATTTGATGATTTTTATTGGATTATCAATAAAGCAAATTATTGGCATTCATGTAAGTATTATAAGTCAGTATTATCTTATGATTTTTTAGTATGGATAGATGAAATTCCATTGTGTTTAGATAATTTTGAACAAAATTGGTCAGCTAAATATAAAATTGGTAGAAACGGCAAAATAATTAAAAATAAAGCTAGACAAATAATAATAGGACATGAAAATTGGAAATATACAGATTATTTATCTAAGGCCACTCTTACTGAATTAAATTCAGCAATAAGAGCATGGAAAATATATGGAAAATATTTTGTTAGAATAAACAGTATTATATATTCTATAAAGCAAAAAATAAGGAGTAAAGATAAATGTTAATGCTTAAAGATTTTTTTAACAAGTTATTTGGATATGATAAAATAATTGAAGAAAACAATGCTTTTAATGTAAAAGAATCAATCGTTTTAGATCATATTACAACAGCTTTGTTTAGTAAAAATACTTCTATGGATGTTATAAAAAATCTTTGTGAATTAATTGTTCAACTAAATACACCAGTTGTAGATATTTGGTTAGAAGATTGGCGATTGGGAAAAGAATTAGAAAAAAATTATGAAAAACGTTTAAATGTAGTTTGTCCAATATTAGTAAAAGAATTAAAAAAATTAGAACGTTTGAAAGAAAAAGAAGATGCTGAATTGGATTAAAAAAATCATAAGAAGACTTAAAAAAGATAATTATACTGAAAATCTTTGGTATGATTTATATTATTATACATTAAAACCTCAAATTATTTCATTATTAGAATTACGTGAAAATACTTGGGATAAACAAAGAGTAGACAGAATAATTAATACTCTATGTTATATAAATTTGGATGAATTTTCAAAAGATTATGACTTAAAAGAGCATATTCGAGAAATTAGAGAAAAGGATTAATAAATGACACAAGTTGTAAACGAAGAACAATTAGATTATTGTGATGTATTAATTAAACCAAAACGCTCTACATTAAATTCAAGAAAAGAGCCGAATGTATATAGAAATTATACATTTAAATGGTCTAATAGAACAGTAGAAGGAAATGGATTAACTGTAGCTAATATGGCAACTACTGGTACATTTGAAATGGCAAAAATTTTTCAATATAATAAAATGTTCTGTTGTTTACAAAAGCATTATTCTTTTGATAGGCTTTATGAATTTTTTACTGAAAATAATCTTTCTGCCAAAACTTTTGATGGACACATTTGTGGAAATGATTATATCTTTTTATCAACTGGCGTAAATACTGAAGACATAAGTAAGACAAAACGTGTTTTAGATACGGGTCTTTGTAAAAATTTATGTATTGATATTGCTAATGGTTATATTCCAAAACTTTTAGAAACAGTAAGTTTATTTAGAAAGGAATATCCAGATATTGTTATAATGGTTGGCAATGTTGTAACCGGAGATATGGTCCAAGATTTAATATTAGCCGGAGCAGACTTGATTAAGTGCGGGATTGGACCGGGCGCTAACTGTGTTACTAGAAAGCAAACCGGTGTTGGACGTCCACAATTATCTACAGTACTAGATTGTGCAGAAGCAGCTCATGCTGTAGGAGGATATATCTGCGCTGATGGTGGAATTACTTGTTATGGTGATATAGCAAAAGCTTATGGAGCAGGTGCTGATTTTGTAATGGTTGGATCGTTAGTCGCAGGTGCAGATGAAGCAGAAGGTGATATAATTGAAAAATGTTATCGTACTAATGAATATACATTTTCATATGAGCCTATAGATGAAGCAAATACAACAGACTGTTTTCCAGAAAAACCAATGTTTAGTATAAAACAATTTAAACTTGCATATGGAATGTCATCTAAATATGCACAAGATAAACATTGGAATGGTATGGCTAATTACAGAACATCCGAAGGTATTGTTACATTAAAAGAATATACTGGTCCTGTACAAAATATTATTGATGATTATTTAGGCTCATTAAGAAGTACCATGACTTATATAAATTGTACAAAATTAAAGGATTTTCCAAAAGTAACTACTTTTTATAAAGTTAGCAGAATTTTAAATAATGATGGAAAGGGTATTTTATGAAAAAAATCTTTGTGTATTGTTTAAATTCTGTTTTACGTGCAATAATTATCTGTGTATGTATAATAAGTATAACAAAGTGTGTGGCAGAAACTGAACCTAAAACTGTAACACATGTTTATAAAGGAGTATGCCATGATTCAGGAGCTATAAAATGACACCTAAACAAAATCGTACTATTTATAGAGTAATAAATACATTTGGTGAAAAAAATCAAACAATGCAAGCAATTGAAGAGTTAATGGAATTGCAAAAAGCTTTGTTTGAAAATATACATCGCGGAACTGATAATATTGAAAATATTATAGAAGAAGTTGCAGATGTAGAAATTATGCTACATCAAATAAAACAAATTTATAATATAGATCAAGAAAAAATTGAAAATATAAAAGATTATAAATTAGAAAGACTTGATCATACTATAGATAAGTATATCACTAAGAATGGAAAAATAAATACTGCTGAAACTAAAGCAACTGAAGTTCATATAGATAGAAATACATCAAATGGTCGATAATAAAGGAGAAAATATAATGTTTGTAATTAAAAATACAAAATATTCATATAATGCTTATTTAAATGAAAAAGGTGAATGGAAAGGATTATTATCTGCTAAAACTTTTAGTACTAGAGAAGAAGCTGAAGCAAATTTACCTGAAAATGGCGAAATAATTGCTTGGAATGAAGTAGTTGGTTTAAAAAATAAATAAAAATTTAATTAGAAATAATAATTTTTAATATTCTATATAAAAGATAATTTTTTGTTTTACATTATATAATATTTTTAGTATAGTGTAAAAAGTTGTAGAACATAGTGAATAGGAATAATATTAAAATAACAATTCTGTTATATTAAATACATTGACTCTACTTGGACTTCCATCTGTATTAACAGGTCTCCATGGAAGTGGATTATCATGAGCTGAACATCCTGTTGGGGTATGAGTCATAACTGCAATTTGTGATGCAGTCCATTTAAACATGCTTGTATCATGCCACTCAATATTTGATTGTTTGACCACATTCTAAGATTGGTATAGGTAAAGATATTTCTTTTGTTTTATGGGTAATAATCACCGTATGACGACGATGTTATGAAGTTTCAAATTACAGTAGTATAATATAACACTGGCAGTCTTAAATTTCTTAGTCAGGACCTGGTCTTAATTAGATTATTTTTACTTAAATAATCTATAAAAGAAATTTATATACTGTAGCGAGGTAGAGCAGTGGTAGCTCACAAGGCTCATAACCTTGGGGTCGGAGGTTCAATTCCTTCCCTCGCAACCAAAATAATAAAATTTATACTTCTTTAAGCACGTACAGCAATTTTAACAAAAATCAAACTTTTACTTTGATCAATAGTGCTTAGTCGAAGAAATAAAGACAAATCCAATTATCTATTCTAGATTAAATAATTGGCGGTAATCCTTGCCGCACAAGGAAGTTTGCATAGAACTTTTCTATGTAGGTAGTATAAAGGATGCCTGATCTGCAGTCAAAGTTTTTGAGGTTAAATATACCCTTAAACACCTTTATTTTTTTTTGGAGGGTTCGCATAATGGTATTGCAGCGGTCTTGAAAACCGCCGACCGAAAGGTTGTGAGAGTTCGAGTCCCTCACCCTCCGCCAAAAATTTGGTCCGTTGGGAAAACAGTTAATCCGCCTCCCTGTCACGGAGGAGATAATCGGGGCAGCACCGATACGGATCGCCAATTTTTGGATTCGTGGCGAAATGGGTAAATACAAGGGATTTAAAATTCCTTGGTCATCATGACTTTATGAGTTCAACTCTTATCGAATCCACTAAAAAACTAGTACAAATCTAATATAATCGCCATTTTAATAGTTCTGTACAGTAAATAAAGGAGTATTAAAATGAAAATAAATGAAGATCTTATAAATAAAGCTTTGGAAGTAGCAACATCTCAAAAAGAATTTTATAGAATAATTGGTTATAAAAATGGAAATGTTGGAAGTAATACAGATAAACGCTATAAAAAATTTTTGTTAGATACAAAAAATATTAATATAATTGAATACTTTTTAGAAAAACAAAAATTGTTAAATAAAAGTATAAATCAAGAAGAAAAAATATGTAAAAATTGTGGAAAAATATTTGTTGGTAAATATTCAAAAAATTGTTCTGGAGAATTTTGTTGTTTAAAATGCAGTAGAATATATGTTGCCAATTTAAATAAAACAGAAAAAAGAGAAAAAATACGTTTAGGATTGAAAAGACATTATGATAAATTAATTGATTTTATACCAAAATATCAATCTAAAATTAAACCTTTTTATAAAAAATGTATTATTTGTGGTAAAGAATTTAAAACAATAAAAGCTAAAACAAAAACATGTAGTCATAGTTGTGCTTCAAAATTGGCATATAAAGTTTCAAAAGAAAAATATCAAGATTGGAAATTTATACAAGGAGGTTTTAGAGAAAAATCTTCAAGAGGTAAACAAGGTTGGTATAAAAATATTTTTTGTAATTCTCAATGGGAATTGGCTTTTGTAATATATTGTTTAGATCATAATATAAAAATAGAAAGAAATAAAGAAAACTTTATATATTTTTATAAAAATAAACAACATTTATTTTATCCTGATTTTATTGTTAATGGAAAATTAGTTGAAATAAAAAATTATTGGCGTGAAATAAATGATATTAAAATAAATGCAGTTAAACAAATAAAAGATATAGATATTTTATATACAAAAGAGTTAGAATATGTTTTTGATTATATCTTAAATAAATATGGAAAAGATAAAAGACATATTTATGAATTATATGAAAAAACATTATAGATTGGGTTCTATTGTCTAATAACTAAGGCATCAGGTTTTTTATGAAGTAATTAAATAAGGTTCGATTCCTTTACTGTCTATTCAGTCTAATGGTTAGTTTACTTCATTTATTACACTCATAGGCTAATTGGACAAACCCAAAGTCTTCTAAACTTTTATTACAGGTTCGAGTCCTGTTGAGTGTGCTAGCATTTTATTCCCAGTGCGAGGGATTAAGATTAATTGAGTAAATCTAACACACGAATGATAGAGGCAACCACCGAAAGAGCTAATAGGAATTTTCTTAGGTAAGTCGTGATATCCGAAAGATTTATTGTCCTAACTCTGCCTAACGCTGATTCGCACCTTGTACATAAAGTATCAATTAATCGTTTATATAGGATGTCATATTTCGTAAGAATATGAGGGTCAGGATTAAGTTCACAAAAGAGATAAAGTAGATGTTAACCTCTACCTATCCTATATTTTTTAGTTGGGGGTATAGCTCAGCTGGGAGAGCACCTGCTTTGCAAGCAGGGGGTCAGGAGTTCGAACCTCCTTACCTCCACCATTTTATAAGAGGAGCTCTACTATGTCAAATTAGTATTTCTGCAGAAAGAAAGTTTGATTAAGAAGACGGGAAGTAGAGGGAAATTCTAATATCTGCAGGCATTAGTTGTGTGTGGTTCGACTCCACCTCCTCTAGCCGTTTTTTTTTTGGAATCATGGGTGAGTGGCTGAAACCAGCAGTTTGCTAAACTGTCGTTCCTTTTATAAGGGACCGAAGGTTCGAATCCTTCTGATTCCGCCAAAATTAATAATGCGACTATAGTACAACGGTTAGTACGAAGCCTTGCCAAGGCCTAGATACGAGTTCGATTCTCGTTAGTCGCTCCATTTTTTTTTTTCATGGGGGTCGGTAAAACTATCCTTACAGATGCTAGCTATAGTTTGGACGTTTACATAGGTTGCGCAATGACACCGATATAGCTACCCCCGCCAATGGTCCCGTCGTCTAGCGGCCTAGGACATCTCCCTTTCACGGAGAAGATCACGAGTTCGAATCTCGTCGGGATCACCAGTTTACTATATACTTTGTTCTAAAAGGTAGATAAATCTTCTAGGACATTAAGTATGCGAATATATACTGATGCGAGTACCAGAAAAAATATATCTGGAATAGCTTTTGTCGTAACAAATGCTAAAGATGAAGTACTCTGTAGAAAGGGAGTAATCGTAGAAGAATCTGATAATAATTCTGCAGAATTACGTGCGATTTTATTTGCATTAGCTTATACTAAAAGTACAAAAGAGCATACTACAATATTTACTGATTCTACTTATGCTATAAATGCTATACGAAATGGTTACTATAGACCAAATGAAAAGAAGATAGTAGAAGAAATTCATAAAAATATGAAAGAACGTAAATGTCATTTAATGTGGATTAAAGGGCATTGTCAAGATGGTACTATTCTTTTATATTATAATAAACAAGCGGATAAATGTGCAAAAGAAGTAAGAAAAGCTTATGAAAATGAATTACTTCTTCAAAAAAAGAAAAATATTCAATTACTTAGAGATCAATATAGAAAAAAATCTAAGAAAAATAAAAAACAGAAATTTATTACAAAAAATAATTCAAGAGAATAGTTCTTATATAAGTAATTTTAAGCCGAATTAGTTAAATGGTATAACAGTTGACTTGTAATCATCTATTGGAAGTTCGATTCTTTCATTCGGCACCATTTATTGGTCGGTAGCTCAGGTGGTTAGAGCACAGCTCTGATAAAGCTGGGGTCGCAAGTTCGAGTCTCGCTCGGCCAACCATTTTAGTTTATTGGGATGTAGCACAGTGGTAGTGCAATCGGCTGTTAACCGATTGGTCGGGGGTTCGAATCCCTCCATCCCAGCCAAATTTTAAAAGGAGTGTTATATAATGGCGATAGAAAAGAAAAAGAAATCTTTTGAAGAAATAATGTTTGCAAAACGCTGGGCAAAGAGAATGAAATTAATGCCAAGTTTTCATTTATTAAAAAGTACAGTAGGTAAAGCTCCGGCTTGTAATACAAATACTACTAAAAAAGAAGTAACATTACAAGTGGCTAGTAAAAAGAAAAAATAATCAAATTTTTGTTTTACTTTTAAAAAATTTAGTATATATTAAAAGTGTTCTTAAAAAATATAGGAACACTTTTTTAAAATTATTATTTAAGAAGGGCTTGTGGCGGAACAGGTAGACGCTGCAGACTTAAAATCTGTTGTCCGCAAGGACGTGCCGGTTCGATTCCGGCCTAGCCCACCATTTAATGAAAGATGCTAAATGCAAAAATGTAAAATACGATTACAAAATGATATAGAATGGGAAGAATATGAAAATGAACAAAATGTTCATCCTATGATATTAGTACAATCGTGGGTAGAAAAGCATCCTGAATGGTATGCAAAAAGTGTAGTTTTAGATGGTGATAGAGTATTATTTGTGGAAGTTTTAGATGAAGATATAATTCGTACTTTTCAAGTTACAGTGACATTTTCATTTAAAACGGTTGAAATAAGTTAATCTTATGCGAGAAGTAGCTCAGTCTGGTAGAGCACGTATTTGTATTTAGTCCTAAATACGTACAGCATTATATTTTTTTGCTTGGTAAGCACGTGGTCATTGGTTCGAATCCAATCTTCTCGCACTTTTTTAGAAAGGAAACATTAATGAAATTATCTAAATCTGAAATTGAAAGAAAAGTAAAAGAAATATTAAGTGAAGTTTTAGTAGCACCTAAAGAATCAATTACTTTAAATGCAAATTTGGCACATGATTTAGGAGCAGATAGTTTAGATAATGTTGAAATAGTAATGTATTTAGAAGAAGAATTTGGGTATATTATTCCAGATGCGGTTACAGAAAAATTAGAAACAGTAGAAGATATTATTAATTATATAGAAGAAAGAGAAAAAAATGAAGTCTAAAAAAAATGACAATAACAGTTAAAATTCCAAAACCAAGGGATTTTAATTTAATAAATGCTCAAATAAAAGGATTGTTAAGAACAAAAGTAATTAGAAATAAAAAGAAAGACGTAAAAAAATATAATTGGAAAAAAGATATGTCTTATTATTTAAGTATTTTAACAATAAAGTATTTTAATAATAAGACATATGCCTGATTAGCTCAGTCTGGTAGAGCATCTCGTTTACACCGAGAGGGTCGGCAGTTCGAACCTGTCATCAGGTACCATTTTTAATTTTAACTTCTTGTGGTGTAAGCGATAGGTTTAATAATACTATAGCTCTTTTATTAAATCCTAACGGTAGTAGCTTAATTCCCACTAAGGTTTAGGTACAAGTGCAAGTCTTGTCAAGAAGAACATTTTTTATGGGGTGTTAAATCTGGTTCTAGAACAGATTGCTTAGGATGTAGGTCCAAGATAACGTGTGAAAATCATGTGGCCCCGCCATTTTTTATAATATTAAATATAATATTGTTTTACTTTCTAAATAATGTATATTAAATAATAAAAGTTGAAATTATTTAGAAAGGTTTAAAATGACATATCAATATTATTCCAGAAAAGAATTACAAGAAATTTATAATACATCACAAAAGACAGAAAATCTCACATTTTCAACGTTTTATATTAGAGTACATCAATTAAATTGGTCTATTGAAAAAGCATTAACTTATTATGTAAAACCATTAAAAAGGAGAAAATAGATGGCAAACTCTAGACAAGAATATAACTATGAGATTTTAAAAGTTCTGAAAGAAAATATTAAAAAATATCCAGATTATAGATTTATCCAATTACTTTGGGCATTAAATATTATCGATGGCTCAGACAAGTTTTATGAAGAATCGAAAGAAACTTTAGATTATATAAAAGATAAATAAAAAATATTATTCCTGTTTTACTTTTTTATAAATTCATAGTATATAAAAAGTATTCTATAAATAAAAAAGGAGAAATTTATGAATACTTATATTGATGTTTTAGGTTTAGATAAAAATCACACTGAAATTAAACCAGCTCGTGTAAAGACAAATAGTTTTATCAAAGCTCAAACTAATAAAACGTTTACTGAAAACGGGGCTTTGACTAATGCTTCTTCTTTATCTAAAATTGTTGATTGGTTTTTTCATGGAGCTGCTCTTCGTAAAGCTGAAGAAAAACGTATTTTAAATTTATTCACAGATGCATTTAAAGAGAATCCTACTAGTGCTTTACGTATTTTATTTTATATTCGTGATATTCGCGGTGGACAAGGCGAACGTCGTACTTTTAGAATTTGTTTGCAATGGCTTGGAAATTATGAAGCAGAATGGTTATCAAAAAATCTATCATTGATTTTTGAATATGGTAGATGGGATGATTACTTTGTATTATTTGATACTAAAATTGCTAATACAGTAATTGATTTCATTGGAAGCCAACTTGAAAAAGATTTGAAACATCATGTTAATAATGAAATAAGTAATCTTTCGTTGTTAGCAAAATGGATGCCTTCTGAAGCAAGTGTTAAGTATGAAACAAAAAAATATTATAATGCTTTACTTAAAACTGGTAAATTTGGTACAAAACGTAATTATCGTAAAGCAATCAGTATTTTAAGAAAAGACTTAGATATTGTTGAAAGAAAATTATCTGCTAAAGAATACTCTAATATTGATTATGAAAAATTACCTTCATATGCAATGTTAAAATATTCTAAGCCTCGTGTTTATAATGGTATGGAAGGTAGCTTTTTAAGAAATGATAAAAAGCGTTTTTCTGAATACTTAGATAAAGTAAATAAAGGTGAAACAAAAATAAACGCTAAGACTTTATATCCATACGATTTAGCACGTGAATATACTGATAATCTTTATTGGAAGTGTACTTATAAAAAATCTGAGTTAAATGCTACTATTGAAGCTCAATGGAAAGCATTACCAGATTATGTTCCAGAAATAAACGGATTAGTAGTATGTGATACTTCTGGTTCAATGAATGGTTTGCCTATGGCAGTAGCTATGTCTTTAGCAGTTTATATTGCAGAAAGAAATAAATCTGAAATTTGGAAAAATTATGTAATACCATTTTCATCTTCAGCTAAATTTATGGAAGTATCTGGTGAAACACTTCTTGAAAAATTAATATCAATATATACTGGTGATTGTAGTAATACAAATTTACAAGCAGTATTTGATTTAATTTTAAATAGAGCTAAGGCAGCAAATGTATTGGCAGAAGACATGCCAAAACAATTGTTGATTATAAGTGATATGGAATTTGATTCTACTTCATTTGGATATACAAATTATGAAAAAATTAAACATAAGTATAAAGAGAGTGGATATGTTTTACCAAAATTAGTTTGGTGGAATGTAGACAGTAGAAATACACAAACTCCAGTTACTATTGATGATAAAAATAATTTGTTATTGTCTGGATCATCTCCTTCTTGCTTAAAAGTAGCTTTATCTGGAGAGTTTGATATAGTTGAAACAATAAATAAAATTATTGAACAAGAACGATATAGTTGTATAAATTATTAAGTTCTAATAAAAAGTTTAGAGTCACCAAAAAACATACAGCAGACACTATATGAAAAATATTTGTATTTAACATAGGTCGGTATTGTTTAGATAGTTAAGATTTGTTCTGATTATCAATGAGTGACAATACGAGATGAGGACCCGGATGCGTTTTTTGTTAAGCGTGACTCTAAAGCGGGTCCTCATTTATTTTAAAAGGAATATAAATTGAAAAAGTATAAAACAAAAATAAAAAATTTAAAAAATACAATAAATAATACTTCAAAAGAACTTGCCTGGAATGTAGACATAGCTTTTGCTGAAATGTTATATCCAGTTATTAAACAGTTTAAGAAAGATGCATTAAAACACATTGATTTTTCACAATATGGTATGTATAAATATGAAAAAATATTATGTAAATATTTAAAAAATAAAAAAGTGTATGAATATTTTCATAATAAAGGTAAAACTAGATTTGAAAATAAACTCAATGAATTAGAAGATTGTTTGAATGATATTTGTATAGAAGATACTAAAGAACACAGAACAAAATGGAATTTAAAAGAATTATTAGAAGTAAAATATAATCATATTCCTATTAAAAAACCAAATGTTGGATTATTATATCGTATGGAAATCAAGCCAGAATATAAAGAAAATGATATAAAAAATACAAAAATAATACAATATAATGCAAAGATACTTAAAAAATGCTATAAATGGCGAAAAAAATGCTTATATTGGTTTATTGATAATTTACATATTTTATGGTGGTAAAAAATGGATATTGTTACCTTAATGAAGTTACATAAAACTACTTTTAAAAATAAAGAATTATTAGATACAACTAATGAATGCGCATGCTGTTCTTGTAATCATTTTTTAAAAACTTCAGACATTAAAGAATGGACAGATAATGCTTTAACTGCAATATGTCCATTATGTGGAGTAGATGCTATAATTCCTATAACTGTTGAAAATCCTATAACTGAAGATGATTTGGAAAAATTATATAAATATTATTTTACTAATTTAGAAAAAGAATTTAAAAATAATAAAAAATAACAGTTCTATAAAACATGATGAATATTTTAGTGACATATTTTTACCCTTATTATCAACAACCTATAAACGGTTGATGGGTAGTTATTACTTAAAATATTATCATAAGTAGGAAGTGCCCATCAAAAGAAATTTTGTGGGTATTTTTTTATTTTTGTGTTTTACATTTATTATTTTAGGTATTATATTTATATTGTTTTCGGAATGTAGCTCAGCCTGGTAGAGCGCTAGTTTTGGGTACTAGATGTCGTGAGTTCAAGTCTCGCCATTCCGACCATTTAAGGGTGAGTCGCATAGAGGCTTATTGCAGCGGACTGTAAATCCGCCGTCTTCGGACATCGGTGGTTCAAATCCATCCTCACCCACCATTATTGGAGGATCGTCTAAAGGTAGGACAACGCACTTTGACTGCGTTAATATTGGTTCGATTCCAGTTCCTCCAGCCATTTTTTAATAAAGGGGGTTATATGCGAACAGTAGGCACGTCTGTATATGGATTAATTTGTCCAATTTTTAAAGAAGGTGATGATTTATGCCAAAAAATTTGTGATACACTTTTAAATAGTGAATTAGAAATAAATGATAGAGATATTTTAGGTATTACAGAATCTGTGGTCGCTAGAACTGAAGGAAATTATGTTACTGTCGATGAAGTAGCAGAATCAGTTAAAAAGTTATTTAATAATCCAATAGATATTTTAGTATATAATCCGATTTATTCTCGTAATAGATTCGCAATGATTTTAAAAGGCATTGCAAGAGCAGTTACAGGAACTGTCTATATAACAATGCTTAATATTGATGAAGTTGGTAATGTATTACAAAATCACCCTTTTACTGGTTTGAATTATGATGAATATTATAAATCAATTGTTGAAGCAGAAGGTAAAAAGTGTTATATTATATATCAAAATGAATCAGTAGGTTATTTTGATAATGTAATAGATTGTCAAATACATCAAAATACATTCGATGTAACATTAAAAGACATTTGTTCAGATAAATGCGAATATGGACTTTATGGTTCAAATAAAGCAACAGAAGAAAAATTAAAGTTATTTCCATCTAAAAAATTTGCTCAAGAACTTATTAGTAATATTCAAATTACTATTTATGGCAAAGTCGGTAAGAAAATTGAAGTAATGGTATATGGGGATGGTTGTTTTAAAGACCCTGTTGGTGGAATATGGGAATTAGCAGACCCTGTTGTAAGTCCTGCTTATACAGATGGATTAAATGGAACTCCTAATGAGTTGAAACTCAAATATTTAGCAGATAATGATTATAAAGATTTGAGTGGAGACGAATTAACAAATGCTATTAAACAAAGCATTAAAACAAAAGATAAAAATCTTGTTGGCAACATGGCATCACAAGGAACAACACCGAGAAGATTAACAGATTTATTAGGTTCTTTAATGGATTTAACATCTGGAAGTGGTGATAAAGGTACACCTGTTGTTTATGTCAAAGGTTATTTTGATAATTTGAGTACTTATTAAGGAGGTCTTAATGAAATTAAAGTATATAATACTTTTTATTTTGATTATTTTATTGTTAATGGCTTGTTCTCATGAAAATACTTCTTTAGATTTAGATAAAGAATTACGTTGTCAAGGTTATATTCGCACTGATTATACTGAAGAAGAAATTTTAAATGAATATTCAAATGTACATGAATGCATACAATATAATAAAAAATTTTATTGCTATTAATTTTCTGCTTTTAATTTAATGTAAAATTTGATATATAAATAAATATGCGTCGGTAGCTCAGCCCGGTTAGAGCTGTCCGCTCATAACGGATAGGTCGTTGGTTCGAATCCAGCCCGACGCACCAATTATAATAAATTTAAATTAACAATACAAAGTACTAGCTTTTCATTTGTTTCAACACTACTCTCTAAAGCCCTAGCTAGTACTTTTTTATTTATATCATACCATTTCTTTTTTCTTGCAATTCCTGGAATAGATGATAATACTAATTTATCACCTCTTTGTATTTTTCCAATTACTCTTACTAATACCCGTCCAGACAATGCAATTTTACAAGGATTTTCATAATCATTATTACTATTTAAGATAAAACCAGGTTGACTTGAAATTACTGCAATAGGATCTGAAGAAGCAATGGATATTTCACTATTTTTGCCTATTTTGACTAAAGTTCCAGCAGGATAATTTTTATCTGCTTCATAAATTTCTGCTAAATCTGCATATTGGGCATATAATGCTGTACCTTTAATAATACTAGAAAAAGTTTTAACGCCTGCTATTGTCTCATCACCAGTCTTATGAACAACGGCACTGTCATTAGCTTTTCCTGCAAGAGAAGTTGCCCAATTACTCCAATCCATTTGAGATTGATTGATTTGACCATTAGCAACAATTACAAAAAATCTTGCTCTTAAGTTATCACCTTGTACTTTAGCTCCACTTTTATGAATGCCATTTTCTGCTGAAGCGTTAGTCATTTGTTGACGAGCAGTGGAATATCCTGAAGCAGCTCTATCTGAAAATTCACCATTGGTACCAGCTCCATTCGTACCTGTATTGACAATTACACCTCCAACAGTAGTAGATGTTGCAGGAACATATCCAGCATTCCCTGCTGTTCCTCCAGCATTAACAATAGCAAGATGGTGAGTATGATCCGGTAAACTTTCTTTATATATTTTTCCTAATTCACTATCAGATTTAGCTTGTGTAAGATAACTACCGTCTTTTATTGTTGGTACTTTAAATTTTTTATTAGTCGAATCTACTGCAAATTTATTTGTTTGACCATATGTATTTAGGTCAGTGGTATATTCGGCATAAGTACAAGTAAGTAATTTTCCAGTTAATAAATAATTATTAAACAGCTCAGAAAATTGAGCTTCTTGATATTCTGATCCATCACAAGGTAAACAACCAGAAGGAATATAAGAAGAATTACAAATTACTTTAACAATCTGTCCTATAATTTGTATACCATCTGATGTTCCAAATATTTTTTTAGTACCTAAATAAACACCCATAATTATTCTTCCAGTTTACGAATTTCTTCTCTCCAAGCTTTACGTGTAGCCTTTTTGATTTCCCATTCTTCTTCAGTATATTCACCGTCTAAATATTTTTGTCCCCAGTAATCTGCCTCTTTTAACAAATATTTTAATTCTAAAATTCTATTTTTCTTTGCTTCTTCTTCAGTTGGTTTTGGGGTTTGTATAATTTCATAATATGTATCACAATCTTTAAATTCAGCATGGTTTGCATTACACCAAATAGCATATTTAGCATATTCTTCATCAGTTAATTTATCTTTGTATAATTTTTTACCTATCATTTCTTTATCCTAATAACCGCATGCATACCAATGTACAGGACCACCGTCAGTACCTGAACCACTTAGACCATGAATATAAAGAGTTACTTTTGAAGTAGTAACAAAAGTTACTCCTGCATTATTAGCTGTATTACCAACAGTCACTCTCATTTCGTTTGCTTCACCGTTTGTTACTTCCAAATTACAAATAAAAGTAGGTTTTTGAGTAAATGCTTTCAAAAACGTTAAAGTATTAGTAGTTCCTCTATACCAAGCTGCTGTTACACCGCCTTGTTCAATCCAACCATCAGACCAAACTCTATACCAGTTATTACCAGATTTATAGTTTTGTGTAATAACAGCGACTCTATTTGCGGTAGCAGAAGAAGTAGTAGTAGCTTTAGCAGTACATTTTGGGAAAGACATATTTACTCCACCTGCTGTATCTACCCAAAGATTTAATTGAGCATACTGCATAGTACCATTAATACTTCTACCATGATTTATTCCAAATCTACTAGTACCATCTGTTAGCCAATAACCTTCTACTTTACCATAACGCTGACCTTTATTATCATAAAAAGTCATACCACTATAAGCAGCAGAGGTAGGCGTTGTCATATGATCTGTAAAATGAGTAGCATAATGAGAAATAGTATCTGCATTTGTTTTAATTACTAATTTGCCTGTCATGGTATCACCAGCTTTTGCTACTTTAGTATTATTTTCAGTTTTAGTAGCAAATTTGGCGTCAGCTTCTATAATGTTATACTTGGCATTTAAAAGATAATCTATTTCAGCTTGAGTATATGTATTGACTATTAATGATTCTGCTTCGTCTGTAATACTATATAAAGTATTATCATCTTTAGTAGTTAAAGCATCATATTCTGCTCTAGTTCCTACCCAATTTTTTATAATTAAGTTTTTATTTGTTTCTACTGTACCAATTGTTTGGTATTGACTGTTTGTATCTTTTTTGATACTATTTACATTAAATTTTGGAATATTATTTAAATCAGTATATTCATTAGTAGTAGCAACTTTACTTAATGAAGAAATGTCTGCTTTTTTATCGATAGCAGACTTTACGGCTTTTTGAGAAGGAATTATATAATCAGAATTAGCACTAAAAGAAGAATCAGTGTCTAAATTTAAATATTTAGTAGTCATAACATTAAATAATCTCTATATTGAAACTTAATATATTATATATGATATATGAACGATTTAATTTAGTTTTTTGTTTTACTACACAAATATAATAGTATAATATAATTGAAAATAAGGAGTTTGTCATGACACGAATTAATTTAATATCAACAAAAGAATTATCTGATCAACATTTATTAGCAGAATATAGAGAATTACCTCGTGTAATTAAAGGTGATTTTAATATTAATAATGCTCCAATAAAATATTGTCTCGGTAAAGGACATATAAAATGGGCAAAGTTACATAGTGCTTATTTAATTCTTAGATATGATTTAATTTGTCAAGAAATGAGATATAGAGGTTTTACAGTTAATTATCCTTCGAAAGATTTAATTAAAGAATGGGATGGTGGACACATGTATTTTCCTTCAAAAGAAGATATAGAAGTAAGCAAAAGACGTTTAATAGAAAAATATAAATTAAAACCTAAATGGTATAAATGGACAAATAGAGAAAAACCAAAATATTTTTCATAAATTGTGATTTTTTGCTTTACTTTAAATTTTTATATGTTATTATATTTTTTATCGACTATGATTGGTTAAATAAAGGTTCTAAATAATATGATGAAAAGTACGATTAAACATTTTTGGCATTGTTTTTACTTCGCTAGAGGCGATGCCGTTTAATTATACCTTTTTGTCGGTATTATTTGGTTTGAGCCTCTGAGATTTTTCAGAGGCTTTATTTTTTGGTTAAGTAGCTCAGTTGGTAGAGCAGGAGACTGAAAATCTTCGTGTCGGCGGTTCGATCCCGTCCTTGACCACCATTGCACTGTTGGCAGAGAAGTTATGCATCGGTCTGCAAAACCGACAAGAGAGGTGCAATTCCTCTACAGTGCTCCATGCGATTGTAGTATAATGGTTATTATTCCGGTCTTCCAAACTGAGGATGTGAGTTCGATTCTCACCAGTTGCTCCAATAGGGGTTTAGTTTAATGGTAAAACCTTACTCTCCAAAAGTAAAGATGATAGTTCGATTCTGTCAACCCTTGCCATAAAATAAAGGAATATAATATGAAAAGAATAAGTAAAATATTAAGTATAAGTCATCAAGAATTGCAAGATATAATTGATGTTTCAAATTCATTATCAGATATTTTAGTTAAATTAGGATACAGTCCAAATGGTGGAACAAATTATGTAACTTTAAAGAATAGATTATATAATGAAAATTTTGATTTAAAAAAATTATTAGAAAAGCGTAAAAATAATTATAGAAATATTAAATTAAAAAATGCTGAAGAAGTTTTTATACAAAATTCCATGTATGCAAGACATAATTTAAAAAGAAGAATATTAAAAGATAATTTAATACTATATAAATGTGCTATTTGTGGGCAAGAACCTATTTGGAATGGAAAAGAATTAGTATTAGTTTTAGATCACATAAATGGAATAAATAATGATAATAGATTAGAAAATTTAAGATTTTTATGTCCAAATTGTAATGCTCAACAAGATACTTTTGCGGCTAAAAATAAAAATAAACATTAACTTTATATTATTTTTGTCATTTCTACGAATAGAAGTATATATCAGTATATATCTGGTCTATTCTTGTGTTCGTAGCTTAATTGGTAAAGCGCTAGATTGTGGTTCTGGAGGATATGGGTTCAAGTCCCATCGATCACCCCAATTATTATATACCCGTGAGTCAAGTGAAGCATACGGTTTCCATCATCGTAAGAGTAGGACATCTTCCTGCCGGGTATGCCACAGAGGTATAGTTCAGTAGTAGAACATTGATCCCCAAAACCAAATGTCGGGAGTTCGAATCTCTCTGCCTCTGCCATTTTTTATCCTGTTAATGCAGAATCTGTTTTACATTTATAATAGAATATATTATAATTATTATAATATATAGAAAGGAACAGATATGTCTGTAACTCATTATGATATTTTAGGAATTAATAAAAATGCTACTTTAAATGAAATTAAAGCGGCTTATAAATCTTTAGCCAAAAAATATCATCCTGACATTAATCCAAATACAAGCGATTTATTTAAACAAATAAATGAAGCTTATTCTGTTTTATCTGATTCTGTCAAAAGACATGAATATGATAGTTTACTTTCTAATGATGATTTAGATATTGAAGATTTAACCGACGATGATTTAGATGCAATAATTTCAAAATTAGAAGAACTTAGAAAAGAAATCTACAATAAAGAAAAACAAAAAACAAAATCTAGTTATAAAAAACCAAAACAAGTAACAGAATCTATATTTGATATAGTTAATAATTTTTCTAGTTATAAATTTACAAAAGGATGCTCACTTTTATGGAATAAAAAAGTAAGTACATTATTTGGAGCATGGTTAATTTTTATATTAGGTACTTTTTATATAACTATAGCAAAGGTTTTTTGGTTTTTAGCTCCAAAAAATACTAATAAATTCATTTGTAACTGGATTACAGAATTAAAAATTCTTTGTTATCAAGATAAATTGATTAGCACTTTATCTTGGACTGTCTTTCTATTTATATTGTGGTTTATGAAATTGATATCTAAAATTTTAATGCCTTTTAAATAAATTTTGTTTTACATTTTTCATATTATCATTAAAAATATATTTAATGTAAATTTTTTAGGAAAAAATGTAATGTATATAATTTATTATAGTGTTCTTGCAATTATAGGATTATGTATCGCGATTGCTGTCTATACCAATAAAAAATATAATTTTTTGTGTAAAATTGGTTTTCATGATTGGGAATGGGTAGTAGACGAAAAATATAAATATCCAGGAGCAAGACAAATATGTAAAAATTGTAAAAAAATGAGGGAATATTGATGTTTAAGATTTTCAGTAAGCAAAAAGTAAAACTACAAGAAATCAAAAAAGAAGAAATTCAATTAAAAGAGCAGACAGATGCTCTATCTAAAGTAGATGAAAAATATAGTTTGTTATATGAAAAAGCAAATAAAATGTTTACTGAAAAGAATTTTGAAGGAAATTCAGCTGAACAGTTTTATTCATTATTTATTCAATAAAATTTAATATTATGTCATTTAAGAGAGATGTTAAAAAGCATCTCTTTTTTTGTTTTACTTTTAAAATATCAAGTAATATATAAATAATATAAATATTAGGAGCAAACAGATGAATTGTAATTGGACAAAACAGCAAAATATTTGGTATTTAGAAGATAACAATCATTTTTATAAGATAAATTTTACATATTTTCATCCATATGGTATGATTAGTTTAAAGATAATTGATAAAAGCAATATAAAAATTTCATATACTTTTGATTGGTTTAAGTCAACTAATAAAATAACTTTAATAAAATTTGATAAAACGAAGCCGGATGATTTAGTAGATATAATAGCTAGAGAATCATTAACGGCAATAGATACTTTAGATACTTTTAGATTAGCTATTAAATACGCTGAATTATCTAATGAAATACTAGATTCAAATGTATATGAAGACTTTTTAGAGGCAATACAATGGGCTTGTACGGATCTAAATTAAATTGGACAGTAACTGAAGATTTTAGTCATTATTCTTATAGAGATCCTAATAAAAATCTTGTATATTTCATTGATTCTATTTGTGTTGCAGGATTATTACAAAATAAAACTTTAACTATACTCAATGAAAATAATAATGCTTTAGTATATTTTATGTATGAAGAAGTAGCTAACTTATATACAGTTAAATATCATTATAAAGAAAGAACTGAAGTTGTATCAGATATTTCAGATTTAATGGTAGCATTATGTACAGTTAGTCAATATTTAAACGATACATTAGATCCTGATGTATATGAAGATTTTTGTAATTATGAAGTATGACAAGACTGTTGTTTTGCTTGTATTATTTTTTCTACAGCTTTCTTTTCATAATATTTTCTTTTATTCTCTAATATTTTTTGATATTTATCTTCAGAACCTTCTCTAGATTGATTACAAAATTCATTTAATTGTTGTGCTTCATATCTATAATCAGCATATTCTTCATAACCATTTGTAGACATTAAAAATTCCTTTTATTATATTTTTACCATATTATAGAATTTATACTAATTGCATTTTCTAATATGATTTTTTGCTTTACAAATCATTTATTTTTATTAAAATAATATAATAACATAATTTATAAGAGGCTTTTATGAAGTTTTCACTATTAGATCAACAAATTAGACGTTGTATAATTGCAGATTTAATTTCTGTAATACCTTTATATAATGTAAAAAATATAAATGAAAACACAACTTTTCAAATAAATTGGAATTCCTTTTATCTAAAAATAAAAAGCTTGGATATGACATATTATAATCAAGTTATGCAGATATTAAACAAAATACAAGCCGAATTAGATGTATTTAGGTGTATTCGTCCAGAAATTACTAAAAAGAATAAAGGAATATACGCTGAATTAAAAAAGAATTTATCAAACGAACAAATCATTACATTAATGAAATTATATAAATACAGTTTAGAATATGTAAAAAGTGCTTTACCTACTAAAATCAACATAAAATCAGAGATTCTATAAATAAAGTTTACAGATACTATTTTGTTAATTTTTAACTTTATTTATTATGTCAAAAAAGAATCAAAATGTATTACAGGGAACATTATTTCCTGAATACGAGGTCAAACAACCAAAAAAGACCCAGAAAAGACCAAGTGCTGTCAAAAGATTACAAGCAGAAAAGGCAAAGCTTGAAGAGAAAGTAAGACAGTTAAAGAAAGAAAATGCGAAACTTAAACTAAAAGCAGAAGCTTTCGATGAACTTATTGCTTCATCTAGTCTCTTTACCACAACTGTGATTGCCAAAAGCTTTGGTTGGTCAGCAATTAGACTGAATCAGTACCTAAATCAAAAGCGAGTACAGTATCAGCAAGGTGAAGTATGGGTACTTTATGCTAAGTATGCAAATGAAGGGTATACAAGAATTTGCTGGTATGATTATGCCACCGATTCAAAAGGAAAACCTTTGTCTAGAGCGCATACTTATTGGACAAGTAAAGGATTACTGTTTATACGACAGCTCCTTAAAGAAGATGGTCTATTAAAAGACTAAAACTACAAAAAGCAGGTATTATTACAATATCTGCTTTACTTTTTTATGTATTTTACATATAATATATAATGAAAAATAATAGTATAAGGGTAAAATACAATGCAAATAAATAAATTATGCAGATTAGCAAGAGCTTCGTTAATAGAACATTTATATATACAATATCATTTTTATCAATTAAAATCTATTAAAAATTTTGACATAGGTTTTACAATAAGGTCTAAAAAGAACAAAATCGGTCCAAATACTGCAGAGGTAGTATTAGCCATTTGTTCGCATTGTCCTAATCAATCAGGAGAAATACTAAAAATCTTAAAAACCTACTTAGAAAAAACATTAGATATAAACTTTGCTTTTAAAAAAACAGAGGAAAAATTATCTGATAATATGTCATTAACACCTATAAGTCATTCGGTGGAATATACAGCAGAAATCACTAAACAGGAATTAGAAAGTATATACAATACAGTTACCACTTTGGAGAATTAATAATGTATCCTATAAAAAACATTAAAAAATATCTTTTGAATTTTATAAACGATAGAATATATAAATATATACTATATAATTCTGTATACGCTGAAATTATTACAAAAAGAAATGAATATAGAATATCTATAAATGTTTTAGATACTACATTAGGTATATGGAATAAAAAGACTCAAAAAGCAATAGAAACTGACTTTAATACTATATGTAGTAAAATAACCGATACTTTTTCTATAGAGTTTGAAAATACTATAACTGAATCATACATAGAAGACTTAGGAAATGTAAAAACTCATATTAATGAAATAAAAGTGCATACTAGATTATCTAAACCCTTATCTAGAAAAGAATTTAAATTATTACCCGTTTTATCTAAAATAAATAAAAACATAGACTTAAAAGAATATAGATATATGTATTGGACACCTTTATTAGAAAGGACACAATCATGGATATAAATAAACTATCAAACGCACTACGTAGAAGATTAGCTATATCAGTATACTTAGAAAATGAGTGTATTGATGCTTTACCTACAGATAGAGATACAAATAACATAAATATATCTTTCTGGATACATAAGACAAGAAGAGATAATAAACGACCCGTATATAAATTAGGAATACATTTAGAATTACCTAGACATCATGAGTATTTTAGTCCAGCAAATAAAAACACGTGTGAAAAAATAAAAAATATTTTATATAAGAAATTAAAACAAGAATATAAAATACAATTAGATATAAACAATGCAGTAATACTAAATACAAGTACACTATTTCACGATAAAATAATATACAGTATTTATACTAAGTCATTTACATATAATAAAATAAAACAACTATATACATATCTAAAACTAATACGTGAAACAGATAAACATAATGAAAGCATGCAAGCTAAATATGATCGCTTAACTACACTAGAATTATACGAAGTAATAGCAACAATAATGCCAAACAGCAATAATATCACTAATGAAGATACTAATGCTATTCTAACGGGATTAGATAACTACTTTGCATAATAGGATATACTACTAGTACTTTCTTACTGACTATTGCTGTGTATATACATACTTACTGACTTTTGCTACAATATTTATGACACTTTACTTACTACGGCTATATATACATCTTGTTGTCTGCTTTTGACATCTTCTTCTTATTTTTCTGCTGACCTTCTTACGACTTTTCTATTTTCTTTCTAACTTTTCTCTCTTCTGTTTACTGCTGTTTACTGACACCTCCTACTGGGTTTTGACTGGCTGCCCTGGTCCCTATATGTAAAGGGCCCGCCCCCGGGGGTCCCCTGGCTGGGTATGGGTCTTTTTAGGTCCTTATATGTAGGAATCCATATAATTGCTGTAGGAGTCTGTCTTATATTCTGGTTATAAATTATATATGATTTAGGAATCTGTATTCCTGTGGTCAAAAAAAGTATGTTTATGTGAGTGTTTCGGAATTAGGTAATCGGTAGTCTAATAGTCTACAAATATTCAGCCTGATTATACAGTCTAATTGTTTATGTATAATCTAAACCTGTAAATGACAAAAACTAAAGTGAAAGGTAAACATGATGTAAATGAAAAAAATATTTTCTCTGTTATTATAAAACTGTCTCGTTGTAAATAAACAACCTATTTCTTACTAGAGGTAGGTTGTTTTTATTTTATACCTATACGTAAAGGCCAACTTAATTATGCAGTCTAATTTATTTAGTATATTCTATAATCATAAAATATAGGCACAGCTGAAAAGTGTATTTGTATTTTATATTACACATGATTTTTCTCAAGATAACCTATACTAAATAAGTGTAGGTTATTTTTTTATTCGCACGTAAAGGCCAGCCTAATTGTACAACTTAATATAATTGATATATAATAAAGGTATAATAAGAAAACAATAAGTTTAATCTTATTATAGATAAAAAAATTATAATAAAGTGTTTTAATGTTCAACTTAATTATAATATATGATCAACTTAATAAATATATATTATAATAAAACTATAATAAAGAAACATTAAGTTTAACTTTATTATAAAATATAAAAACTTCAAAAAATAAATAAATTAAATGACCAGCCTAATAAAAATAATTGATCAACAAAATATTTATAATATATAATAAAATTATAAATAAAAAACAATACGTTTAATTTATTTATAAATACGAATCCTCACCAACCTAAATTATACTATACACCAACCGAATTTATATACCATAATACAACTACATATTGAGTATAAAATATGTGGTTATACTATAGTATATATTCGGACAATATACTATAGAATTGTAAACCTAACTTTAAAGGAGATAAATCATGACAAAAGCAAAATCATTACAAGAAGTTAAACAATTACGTGAAGCAAACAAACCGGCATTGTTTAATATGGCAGTTGCATTAGATGTAGTTAAAACAACTGCTCCAAAGACTAAAGGGACTGGTGTATTGTCAACCTTTAGTACAGATTTGATTAACTTGTTTAAAGAAGCTGGAGCACAACTTGCAGTCAATCAAGTAGTTGCAGCATTCAAAGCAAATGATATAGAAGTGACTTCAAAACAAGTTGCAGATAGATGTTGGTTGCTTGCTAAGAAAGGTATCTTAGAGAAAGGCGACGCTAAAGGTACTTATGTATATAAGAGCGACGCTCAAGCATAGCCACCCCCCTACCGCCCCCCTATTAAAAGCGACGCTTGTTATATAAGAGTGCCGCTCATTTTTTATTGAAAGGAGTATTGCTATGAAAGAATTACCAAGCATCGCTATTGCATTGGTTGTAGTTAAACCTGGTAGTAGCAACACAACAACAATGATTATCGCAGACGAAAGGATAGACATATAATGAAAAAAGTTTTAGAAATATTATCAATAAGTGTAGCAAGCGTCGTATTTACATTAGTATTTATGCTTTGTTTACTAACACCTGAAAAAACTAAATATAATACATATACTGATCCATATAAATACTGGACAAGCGACGCTTACTTGTGTGAAAACTTTGATTATTGTGAAAGGAGTCAACAATGAACGAGTTTATTTCAATAAGTGTATTAGAATTAAAAGTAGCGCATCCTGATACATATCAACTTACTTATAAGCATACTACTTGTGTAGATGTTAATAAAAGAATGGTTGAATCATTCCAAACGATTAAAGATCCTTTTAACAAAAAAATATATGTTTTGTTAACAATGACTTCCGGTAAAGAGTATGTCATTGATGAAGAATCTGAAACATTACTTAGAAGGGAGATTGAACAATGAGTATTGTAAATAAAACAGATAGAGATTGGAATTACACATTATTTGTGCAAACAGTCAATACATTAAAATCTTCACAAGGATTTTATTCAAGATTAGCGGCGCAACTTGCTGAAATGTCTGAAGAAGAAAAAGAGCAACTTAAAGAACAGTTGGCTAATCAACCTAAGTTTAATGACACATTAGATGTTGTTATGTTTTTAGAAGGTTAACAAAGGAGGTTATCATGACAGTTAAACGTTATAATGAACTCAAAGAGATTTGTAGAACACAAAAGTTTGAAGGTATTGAGTATGTGTTTGGTGATAAACAGTTTAAGGAATACCTTGAACGAAACGGTTATACAGAAGCAGACATTGAGTCTGGTTTACTTGTAGGTGATGGTTGCGGTGGAATCGGAACTAAAGAAGCCTTCGCTAAACGTCACGAATTTTATGAACAAATAGATGAAAGGATTAAAGCTGAATGCAAACCAGAAGATATTTTTGAATCAGAATGGTGGAATCATGAATGTGGTTTAACTTATAGTTATTCTACACCACTTCATCTTACACAACATTACTTCCCAGACTTTAAACCATCTGCGAAGTTATTGAATAGATTACAAAAACGATTTAATGAGCTTAATTTTTAAGGAGATACGTATGAATAATACAAACGAATTATTATATATGGTAAGACAAACACAACCAAGTGCTTGCTATGATAAAACTACTATTTACATATATACCAATGAGGAAGATGCAAATAGAGTTGCAAGACAATTAAACAAAAAGTATGGTGCTAATTGTGAGTTTACTGAAGAGTATGACTTTATTGCTGAAAATGATGATGTGGATTATGATGAGATTCATTATTATGATGTAGAAGCAATAAGGTTAAACGAAAAGCTTGCACCATTTTATACTTGATGAAAGGAGTTAAATCATGACAAAAACAACTTATATTATTACTGACCCTTGCTACATTATAGAAGATAATGTATGGAATGATATTTGTGGTCAATGTACTAGTGATGATTTTTATAATGGTAAATTTAATAAATTGGTTGCTGACCATCTTACTAAAATTACTGGTCAACAAGCGTATGCTTCAGAAACAGGTTTTGGTGATTGGGACAATCAGTTATTTGTAAGTATACCAGAATTACTTAAGAACTCTGGTAATTTTTGTGCAGATTCTGGTATGGTCTGTGTTTGTAAACTAGATGCAGCATTATTTAGTAAGTATACACCAGAACAAATTAAGAAGTTTGGTGCAATCTTTGAAGTAGAAGGTGAATTAAAAGTAAACATTGATACTTCAAATAGTGATTGGACACAAATTACAATGTCTGATTCAGCTGGTCATACATTCAGTACACTTCCTGCAGATGTAATGTTTGAGGAAGATTATGATGAAGATGATGAGTCTGGCTACTTTGATGACCATGCAAATTGGTGATGAAGGAGAGTAAATGTTGAACGATACCAGCTGAATATGTATCTATTATATTATGTTTAACTTAATTGAAAGGAGATTTAAAATGTTTCAAGCAGGTGATATTTTATGTAGCTCACACGGTTATAACTGTACTCTAGTAAGTTTTTATAGAGTATTAAGAGTAACAAAAGCAAGTGTAGTATTACAAGAATTAGAAAACAGATTTGATGAGCATGATGGCTATGGTCAAGTAGGACATGTTGTACCAAGTCATGTTGAACGTGCAGATAAACCATTCATGAGAAGAATATTATATAATCAATATAGTAATGAGCATTATGTTGCTATTAGTAAATATGAATATGCTAGTAAATGGAATGGTAAACCTGTATATTATAACTCAATGGATTGACGGAGGTAAACAATGAAGGATGACGATGATAATCCTATAATTGGTGTTATTCAGATAATCATAGTTATTTGGTTAATAACTCAAATAACCAGTATGGCAAGTGACATCAATCAAATAAAACATGATGTTGAAATATTAAAGTTAAGCCATTGTTATGCTGACGCTGATACGAAAGGAGGTAAACAATGACAATACCCTATGTAACGAGTGATCAACTTAAAAATGCTGCAGACTATCTTGCTTCTACTAAAGAACAAGGTGGTTGTTATCATTGGAAAGTTTGTAGTCAAGGTGATAAAGACATTGCTATTGTCCTAGGTTGGACAAATGGTTTTGATAAGGATGATCCTGCTAAAGATAAATATCAAGATGATACTTGGAGACTTGCTGTTAAAGTTGGTTATCAACCGTCTAATAGTATGATGCAATGTGATTACGATATAGATTTTAGTCTTCCATATAATCCTGATAATGGTGATGTATGTGATGATTGCGAATATTGTATATACGAAACCACTAACTTTGGAGCACTTGCTAAAGACATAAACAGCAATGTAGATTGGGTAATCCAACATTGGAAGGAGTTAGGACATGACTAAAAAAGTATGGGTCTTATGCTACGAAGATAATTTTGGTCAAATAGATTTGAATAATCTTTTTGGTGGTTATGATACAAAGGAACAAGCTGACGCAGCACTTAAAGAAATTACTGATAGGTTTGGTCCACAAGGCTTTGTAGTAAGACAAGTAGATTATAAACTAATTGAAGCAACCTGTGTTTGAAAGGAGTAAGTAATGCACAAAAGGATTAAGCGAAAATTAAAAAGAATAGCTGATGCTTTAAAGAAAGCTTTTTTACAAAAGAAATATATAAATGAATTTCAATATAAACCACAAGAACAAATGGAATATGTTTACATACCATTAAATACTAAAAGAAAGGAGTAATCTAATGGCTAAGATATATAAAGAATATAAATGTATACCTGTTGTTGATGGATGTGGTGACAGTTGGTCAGCTCATCTTGAATGGCAATATAACGGTGACATTGGTCTAAATGAAGATATGATTGAATCAGAACATGACATGGAAGTTGTGCAAGAAGGTACAGTCTATAATTTTAGACATGTTACAATGCGAAGTGGCAACGAACATTTTCTATTAAAGGAGTAGAGTATGAAAACATTAAATGATGTACAAATAATAATAACTGAAGATGGAGTCTCATATAATTATAAAGGAGTACTCTTTACTAAAGAACAGTTTGAAGAACAATTTCTTCCTAAGTCTAAAAAGTTTGTGCTAATCTATACAGACTATGGTGATACATGCGATGGTTTGGCTAGAGTATCTGGTGTATTCAATACATTCAGAGAAGCACAAATTGAAATGGATAGAGATGTTGAACAATATAAAGTAGATTGTCCTTATATTGAAGAAGCATCTGATGATAACTATTTTGTATTAGGCGATACATTCGGTGGTTGTCAATGGCAAATCTTAGAAGTGGAGTTGTAAATGAATAAAACAATTTATATCCTAGCCTCTCGTTATGAGTATGATGAATGGTATGTTATCTATGCTACTTACGAAACCCTTACTGAGGCTGAAAAAAATTGGAAGAAGGAACTTAAATCTTTCTTTAAGTATGGTCCTGATGACTGTACTTCTTTTATTTTGGCTAAGTGTGAATTGTCTGAAGAACAATTTGATAGACTCCAAGACCACATCAAACAGTGTGATGACGATGACATGCACATTTATGATGAAGAGTTTACTACCTTCATGCGAGAAATCTTCTATGACCATGGAGATAAAATCCATTGGGAAGACTGTGATGGTGTCTTAGAAATCTATGAAAAAGCTGAAGACAAAGGTGAAGACCCTAACGATGATAAGGTCTTTACTAAATACTTTAACCAATACTTTAAACGTAATTATTAAGAAAGGAATACATATGACTGATTTATATTATACAGTTGAAGACGAAGATGGTAATTCTTGGGATGAGGATAGCAAAGAAAAAGCTATGACTCTAGCAAGACAACTTGAAGCTGAAGGTCATCGCTGTGTTCATGTCTTTGCTTGCAGAGATGATGAAGACGGTGAACCAGAAGTTGTTAAAACAATTTATTAAGAAAGGAAAATAATATGGCTTGTTATAAAATAACATTTAAAGAATCTTATGAATACATAAAATTTATTGAAACAGATGATAATGAAGATATCAATGAAATAATTAGAGACCCATTACAATGTCCAAGAGTAGTTGATATGACTAATGATGAATATCAAGAACTCAATGGAATATGTGTCAATGAGTATGAAGTAGAAGAAGTCTGACCTCTGTAAAAATTTGCAGAGGTTTATTTTTAACCTAACCACATTAAAGGAGAACAGATCATGGCTAAAATATATGATGATGGAAATCATGAGTTTGTAGGTATGGACCTATGTGTTTACTGCGGTGAATGTAAACAATTACTATTACAAACTGAATTTTTTAGAGCAGCAAATGGTGAAATGAAACCAAGGAAAGGAGTAAGTAAATGCCAGTCAACTAGTCCTGAACCTTGTGATAAATGTAAACAAAAGTTTAAAGAAGATGGTGTTGTACCTATGATTGCGGCACGAAGAGGATTTAATGGTAAACTTGAATTTACTAATAAATTAGTCTTTGTTCGTAGAGAATCAATCCAAGGTGAACAGTTTATAAAAATGATGGAAGAGGTTGGTTTTCTTATCATGGAAGAAGATGAGTTTGATAGAACATTTATACAAAACAAAGCACATTTGAATGCTTAGTGTAAAAAAATGTGTATAACTCAAATCGTTAACTACTTATTAGTAAATCCTATTTTATAATTCAACCTGATTTATGATTATTATAATTAGGGAAAGGAGTTTATATTATGACTGAAAAGAAAAGACCACCAAAACCAACGCTTGAGGAATTAAGGAAACTTATTGCTGAAGCAAATGAAAAACTTGGACGACAACACGGTCGTGCAGGTAAAGAAAATGAAACTGAGGAACAAGAGTACAAAAGACTTTATAACAATTGGAAGTCTAGAGAATCTCGTGACCGTAAAAAGAAATTGGAAAAACACCAAGAACGTTCATACCGTGAATTACTTGGGTTTAATGCTGATGAAGATGAGTATGGAATCAGACCTGTTGATGAACGCAGATATCGTGCATGCTTTAAGTCAGCACCAATTGGTAGCATAGTGTATAGAGACTATGTAAAAAGAATGACTGGACTAAGTAAAAATCAAATATATATAATGCAACAAAGAACTGGTCTAGTACCTCATCCCGCTGTGACTAAAAAGGAAGCAGATGCAGATGAGAAAAGACGCTGGGAAACAGGAGACTACTTCTAAATACCAGCCGAATAAAAATAAATAACCAACTAAAAATATATAATATATAATCCATTCAATAATCATGATGAAGAGTTTTATACTTGAATGTGTAAAATACTTTTCCTTGTGGTTAGGGAAACTACCTTAGCATGTAGTTAAACTGCTTGTCCGAGTGGAGTGTGCTTTAATGAGCTCACCAAAAAATTAGAGCACACTCTTTATTTCTAAATGTATAAACCTAAAATGGAGGCAATTATGACAAAAGAAGTAAAAGTACTTAACGAAAAGCAAGTTAAAGCTTTAGTTAAAGCATATGTTGAATACAAAAAAGCTGAGAACGCTTTTAAGAAACTTAAGGATGAATTATGTAAAGATATCATTGAAGGCAAACACGAAAGTGATGTCGGATATGTATTGAAAACAACCTCTAAAAGATCTAGCTTAGATAAGACTAGATTGTTTGAGGATCATCCTGAGATCAACGAAGAAGAGTACCTAACTGAGAAGGAAGTTACTACTATCACAATACAAAACTTAAGATAAACAAAGGAGAGTAGTATGAAAACATTCAAGCAATGGGTTGACGGGCTAAGTGAAGCAGCTCGTGACTATATTGAAAAGCGCTGTAGTGATTGGGCTGACTTTACGACAGAAGATTATTATCGTAAAATAGACCCGAATGATACAGAGTTTTTAAGAAAATTAATTAGAGAAGCATATGGATATAATAAAGCTGATAAGTTATTATTAGCAACTTCCATGCTGTTATTACAAAAAACTGATCCTAACTCTAAAGAAATGTTTAACACCCTCTTACAAAATAACAGTGACTATGATAATACATTATGTGCTGTTATAGGTAGAGATGCTTACAGAGAATGGTATAGAAAAAAATATGGTCAAAGACTAAGTAAGAGTATAGATTATATATTGCTTATGACTGATGACTTTGATAATATAGATTTCAGTGAATATGATAACGGCAATTTAACTGCTGACCCAGAATACTTTGATATTTTTGGTGAAGAGTATATGCTAAACTTTCTTAAGGAAAATCCAAGACTATTTAAGCCAACACAATTAGCTATCGATGACGAGCGCTTTGATAAGTTATTCTTTGGTGAAAACGGTTGGACCGAAGCACAAAAGAAACAAGTCATTGGTAATTATACCGGTGATGTATGGCAAATGGATGACTTCTTAGAAAGAATAGTAGCTGTAGATAAATCTTATCTTAAATATGTTTATAATATTATTTATAGAGATGCTGCAGCAGCTGCTAAATTGTATACTGCTAAGAAAGATAACTATGATGTAAATACAACCACAGTTCAACAGAGATTCAGATATTCGAAAGAATTGAGGAAACTCTTTATGATTGCAGGTTGTTGTGCAAGAGAGTCTTTACCTAAAACAAAAGCAGGTACAATTGGTGACATATCAGCATTGGTTAAGTTATATAATTTTGACTTTAACTCAATATTTGATTGTCTATATCCAGAATTAATGGAACAACAAGTAATTATTGAATAACTTGTCCAACTAAATAGAAGGATATGCCAACCTAATAAAAAAGGTGTATCCTTCTTATACTTTAATTAAAAACCTTAACCACATATAGAAAGGAAATTTAACATGTCTAAAATTCAAGATAAATTTTTAATGCCAGAATTCACAATTGATACAATCGTTGATGAAAAAGGTAATGAGACACCAGGTATTAAACGTATGTATGATATTGCATTAGCTATCAATGACAGTATTATGCAATGGGGTGCTCCTGGTGTTGGTAAGTCACAAGCAGTTCAACAATGGAATGCTGAAAAAGTAATTGAATATCAGAAAAGAATAGCAGCAGGTGAAAAGGTAAAACCTTGGAATCCAGATGTTTGTGATGTACGTTTAAGTATGAAAGAACCTGTTGACTTAGTTGGTGTACCAATTCCTACTAAGAATGAAAAAGGTGAAATGTGTACTGTATGGGCTACTCCTAGTATGTGGCCAAAAGATAATGGTGAGTTCGAAGGTGGTGTAATTCACTTAGATGAAATGAACCAAGGTCAAGCAGCAATTCTTAATGCAGCTTTCCAACTTATTCAAGACCGAGCTCTAGGAGAATACAAAGTACCTGAAGGTTACATTATCATTGGTTCATCTAATACTTCAGCTTATAATAATACAGTAACTGAGTTTAGTGTTCCATTGTCTAACAGATTTAGTCACTTTAATATTAAAGCAGACTTTAATTCTTGGTTAAACTATAGAATGAATAATGGAGGTAACCTGGATGTCATGACCTTCTTAAAGACACAAGGCTCCAATATGTTATTCGATAGTGAAACAATGAAACAGAGAGTTGGTGACTTAGCAGATGCTATGTATACTGATATTGTTGTAACACCAAGGTCATGGGAAGTAATTGAGAAATTACTGAACTTGCCAGTAGGTAATCCATCAACTGGTGGATTTAGTTTGGATGAGAAACAAAGATATGCAACCGGTCGTTTAGGATTGGCTTTGGCATCAAGATTATTCTTGTACTTGAAGGATAAAGAAAAATATCAGGATTGGAGAGAAATTCTTATTGATGGAAAAGACTTCCGTGATGAGAATACTGAACAATTCTGGGCAGTACAGATGGCATGTATGTCTACTATCATTAATGAAAATGATGATAAGAAATGTCGTGATTATGTATTGAACTTTATCAATGCAACAAGACATCTTAAATCTAAAGCATATCAAGTAATTAATATTACTCAGTTAGTAAGAACTAAACGATTACTTGGTGCACTCCATATCTTCAATCCAATGAAAGATTGTCCAGATATGGTAATGCTGGCATCCGTATCACTTAAAAACTAAGAGTTGATACTAAGTAAAAAGGGACTGAGTTAAGGCTTGGTCCCTTACTAACCTAACCACAAACAGAAAGGAAACACAATGACTTATGTAGTTAAACAAGATAAAGCATACATAAAGTTTGATAGATTTGTAAGAGGAATGTCTATCGTAACTACAATGGAACCAGTTGTAAATATAATAGTAGCAACTGAGTTTGAAACAGAAAATTCAGCAAAATCAATACTTAAAGAAGCAGACTCTTGTGGATTTGATATTACTAAATGTGTAATTCATGATAGAGATGAAATAGATAAACAAGACCAAGAAAGAGCAAAAGCTGAAGCGCTTGCTATACAAAAGGAAGCCTGGGAGAATACATCAGAAAAAAGAAAGCGTGAAATGCTTAGAGCAATCCTAGATAATAATGGTCAAGAAGCTGTAGATAAGTTTCTAAAAGAAGTTGGTGATACTTCAGGTATTCAACCTGCTGAACCAGCTGAGAACGATAACTTATCCATCCTAGATAAAGTATATCAAAATATGGAGAAACTTTTAGGTAGACCATTAACTGAGTCTGAAAAAGAAGATTTAACTAAAGGAGTTTAATATGGAAACAGATGTAAAAGATTTATGGGAAAGAGCAATGATTGATTTAGTATTAGATTTTCCTATATATGCAAATCTTATTACTAGAATCGGTTGTAAAATAGTTGAGACTCCCACAGATAGTATTGCTTGGACTGATGGTAAAGCTATCTATATAAATGCAACAACTGTTAAGAAATGGAATGAAGATCCTATTATAACTGGTGATTCAGGAAAACAATATAACAGAACAATTGGTAAAAAAGAAATGATGTTTCTTCTTTGTCATGAGTTAATGCATCTTATTGGTTTAACATTCGATAGAGGAACTGCTCTTGGTATATCAAATGTACATGAAACAAATGAAGAAGAAAGAGCAAAACAAATCCTTTGGAATAAAGCTACTGACTATGAAATTAATGCGATATTACATACAAATGAAAGTCGTGATGCTAATGGTCGAGTAACTAGAAATCCTGTAGGTAAGATGCCAGAAGTTGGTTTATACTCATCTGAATATAGAGACATGCCAGCTGAAAAGATTTATGAACAATTATATGAAGAATATCAAAAGAATCCTGAAGGCAATAAGCAATCATTCACATTTGATGGTGACCAAACTGGTAACTCAGCAGATGGTTTAGGATGTAGCTTAGACCAACACATGCCTATCCTAGATGATGCTACACGAAGTGAAGTAATCTCTAAGATGTCAGAAGTATTTGGTTCAACACAAAATGGTACTGGTGAGTCAGCTATTGACAGAATGTTAGAAAGAGCATTCAAACCACAACCATTTAACTGGAGACGTGCGCTAACTAAGTACATCAGAGGTTGGATGAAAGATAATTATACTTGGAATAAACCTTCACGTGCTGGTATAGCAAATGGTTTAATCTTACCTTCTTCTGGTCGTACACCTAAAATGCACATTGGTGTATCAGTTGATACTTCAGGTTCGATTCATGATTCAGAATTACATACAATGATGGATCATCTATTTACTATCTTACAACAATTCAAAGACTTTCAAGTTGATGTTTGGTGCTGTGGTTCAGAAGTATATCCTGAAACATTCAGAACATATACTGGACAGAACAAGAAAGACTTAGTTAACTTTGAGTTTAAGTCTGATGGTGGTAACGATATGCGTAAGAATTTTGAGTTTATCAAAAACAAATATCGTGGTGATAAATTAGATTTATTCATCTGTATGTCTGACTTTTATGATCCACTTGATGGTGATACAACAACAGTAAGTCCTTGTAATTGTATTTGGTTAGTACTAGATCATCCTGACTTTGTACCACCAAAATTGATTAAAGCAGAAACTTATCCGTTTGTTGTTGAAAAAAGTAAAAACGATAGCAGATACTAATACTAATAATAAGGGTTATCTGAAATATGGTAACCCTTTAGTTTCATGAAGGAGAACAAACATGAGAAGTAAATTAGTACAATATATAAAGCAGTATATCGAATATGTTAAAAGCAGAACGGATATCGAAGATACAACTAAGTCTTTCTTTATACGAGAAATTGAAAGTCATTTTAAGTACATACTACGTGATAGAGATCCAACGAAAGTTAATCATAGTGCAAAAAGATATTCCGACTTACCAGAATACATTTGGTATGTACCACCAAAAATTCTTTTTAACATTATGCATGCTGATGATCTTGAATACATTAGTGCTCGATTATGTGCAATAGAAGATATTGATAACCCAACAGATACTGAAATGACTTTTTTAATACGTAATGGTGTAAACTTATCACATTTAGGATTATATACATTTATTTGGGGAAAGCAAAAAACATATGAAATGATATTTAGATGTTTACAAAAATATGATTATATTGATCTATCACGACATTGTTATGGATGTAGTATCGATGATGTTATTGATTTTCTTGCAGCAATTCCTTCAAAATTTATTAATTCAATAAATGGTTTGGATTCAGTTTTTGGTATACGTATAGGTGATATCATTAAATATGAAGAATTTGATAAGTTATGTCAAAAAAATCCAATGTATTATAAAAAGATTGGTATGTTTATTACTGATAAACGAACAAATTTTTATAAACATATAATGAGAAGATTTAATCTTAGTGATACTTATATAACCTGTCTTGCAATTAAACAGTGTTGTGACAGACATACTGTGACTGCAACAGATGAAACTGTCTTAAAAGAATATGCTGGATTAATAAGACTTTATGATTATAACGCTGATGCAATCATAGATAATATACTTGAGAGTAAGTTAAAGGAGAATGTAAAATGAAAGGAGATGATTTAAGAAAGATGGCCTGTGTCTTACAAGTCATTCCTAAAGAAATGTTCTGGGCATACGAATCTGTTCGTCAGTCTGGTATATTTAATATGAATGGATTTACTTGGCACATGGCTGAAACACGTGTTGATGAATGTTTTGAAATAATGAAACAAACATATTATCAATATATTATAAGAGGTAACATTGATTTAGATAAAGTCAATATGCCTCATCTGACTAAAGACCATGTAAGATTTATTCAAGAATGTTATAGTGTCTGTAAAGATGGTTATGGCATTCCAGATGATCTTATTGAAATTAAACAGAAAGTATATACTGAAACAACATATACTTTAAAGTAAAGGAGGTTAGTATGTGTGATAGTACTACTAAAAGACCTGCACCTAGACCGCAATGCTTTATCATAACAGATGAAGATACAGGTGAAATACAGAGATTTGAATTTTTAGCAGAGGCTGAATCTAAATATAAAGAATTACGTAAAGAAAAACCTTTACATACTTTAAATTTAGTACGCTACTTTGCTAATTATAAAATATCTAAAACAGAACATCAAGTAATTTACAGTACAATTTAAAGGAGGTAATATGTGGTGGGTAATAATGTTAGTATGTTTTATGTTAGATAGTAAACCAGATGGACATAAATATATGTGGATAGTTATAGCACTTGGATGTCTTACAACTTGTTTTGAAACAGTTATAAATAGTGCCCTAGAAAGGGAACGCACTAAAATCCTTCAAGGGCTTACCACAAGTATTACAAGTTCATCTACTAAACTATCAAATTTAGTTGGTAATCCAACCATTAAAAAGTAGATTATAATAGTATAACTTTATTAAAAAGGAGTAATATATGACTAATAATGAAATCTTAAACATACTTTTGGAAAGAGGTACTGATTCTGAATCAGCAACGCATTCAGTAAATGCACTTAATACTAAAAAGTATTTACCAATGTGGAATAATGAAGAAGGCCTCTTTCCTCATGAGGAATTAGAAAAGTATATTCGTATGAATGAATGGACTAAAGAAGACTTTAACTATGATATGGAGCTTGTACTTAAAGATACTCTGCTTCCATTCGTATTAGATATCTTCTTTGAAGTTAAAGACTTCCGTTCAGACCATAGAAATGAATTACTTTCAACACAAGAAGTATTCGCAAGGTTATATGGATACCCATATAATACTCAAGATGAGAAAGCATTTTGTGTATTCAAATGTGCTTTCCAAGAATACTTAAATGCATCAAGACTAAATCAAGGAGAATAAATATGAATAAATATATGGTAGTAGCTAACTTAAAATCTAATGAAAACAATAACTTAGAGATTATTGACTTCGACTTATCTAAGGAAGAAGCATTAGAGAAATTAAAGAAACTACAAAACGATGAAGACGTTGAATCTTGTCTTATCGTATCTCATGGTGAATTTATTTATGCATAGGAGGAATAATGAGAAATACAGATGAACTTAAAAAAATCTTTCTTGAAGAGTTAACTAACTTATTTATTGAAAATAAACAAACTGTCTTAACATTACCAAATTTAATGAAAGACAATAATGAACAAGCACGTGACGTGTATGAATCTTTACGAAAAAAAGGTAAAGATAAGTTAGATAAACATAATGTAACTGATGAAGAAATGAAAATAATCCAAGCTAATCAAATGGCTTGGTCAGCAGAAGTTGTTGATATTATATTCAATAACCTGAATAGTAATTAACCTAACCAAAACAAGGAGATCCCTAATGACAAGACAATGTATAGTTGATAAAGATGAATTACATACTCGTGTAATGGAATTATTTAAACGTAGATGTAAAGTATATCTTGGTATACCAGAAGTATCAGATAATCGTAAAGAATGGTCTACTGCTGTGCAGCGTGAATATAAAAATGCACACTCTACAGTATATCATCAAATGAGACGTGAGCTTAAAGATAAAGCAAATAACTTTTGGTTAAATCTAATTGATAATGGTAATATTAAGGCACTATTAGAAAAGCATGGACTAACTATTCACTGTGGCGAAGTATGTTGTAAAGATGCTGGTGCTCTTATTATTGCTAAGTATATAACAGAAATAGTATTGCCTGAACTTGAAGAGCTTGGAATAACTGGAGTTAAAATGGCAAAGAGACCATCTGGATTAAAAAGAAGTATTCTTGACTTCACTAAAGCTGAGGTAGTACAAACAGCAGGTACTGCTGTTGAGAAGGAGGACTAAATGAAATGGTATTTTATAAGAAAAGGAGTATTCTGTGCAAGAAATAAAGAATGTTTATTATTTAGATTAATAAAAGAAAATGACTTTGAAGTTCAAGGTCCTTTCAAAAATAAAGCTGAAGCAGAAAGAGCATGGAATCTATTTATGAGTCAACAAAAAAGTAGTTAAGTAGAAACCTGCTTTACTTTCTGATTTAATATGATATATTAATTTAACAATTTTTACAAAAGGAGTCTAATATGTTTAAAGTAGTACAAAAAAATAATGTCAATAAATTCGTTGAATTTAAAACTAAAGAAGAAGCACAAGCTTTTCTTGCTAGTAAAGGACGTGCAGCTAACTTCTTTAGGATTGAAGAGGTAGTTACTGAACCTGCAGCAAATACAGAAGAACGTGATTGGAAGAAATCAATTGACTGGTCAGATGCTGTACAAATTACACGTAATAATGTAAGACTTTTCTATAAAAAGATGGGATACATTAAAGTAATTAATCCTGCAGGAAAAACTTTACACATTGGAAGAACCAGAAATATGGGTAAGGTATTTAGTAACTATGTTAATTGTAACAGATATAATCAGTCATATGATTTTAACTTAGATCGTGGTGACAGATTATTCTTTAAAGAAACAGAATCATTCTAAGGAGGAATATAATGACAAAAGTATCCCCAAATATTACACCTTTATCTCAAAATGCAATAACTGCAACTAGAAAGGATGTAGATCCCAAGGATATAGTAAATATAAAATATGTAGTAATTGCAGAGGAAAAACCTGAAATAAGGGGAACATCTAAACCAATGCGTTTACGAATGGGAGCAAAGACTTTAGAAGAAGCAGAACAAATGCTTGAACAAATTCAGTCAATGCCGGGTGGAAGTATGCTGTTTAATTTTAGAATAGAAAAATCACCTATCGAAACTAAAGAATAAGTTTTAACTAATTGGGATGGGGCTATTGTTCCATCCCACAAATTTCTAAGAAAGGAGGTAAGACAATGAGAGAGATCAATATCAATAAAACTTTATCAATATTTATCAATAGCTTAATTGGTATTGATAATTCGCGTTGTGCATTTACAAGTAGTATAACTAAAGAAGTATGTATGCTTTATACAATATCGGATACAATAGCAGATAAAGTAAATCTTTTAAAGCTGAATGACCAACTTAAAAAACTTGGTATAAATATAGCAAATAAAGGTGATCATGTAATTGTATTAAAATTAGAAGATATGAATAAAGTATTAACCTTATGCCGTATGCAAGGCAAAGCGGTATATCATAATTAACCTAACCACGAAGGAGAATGGACATGTATATTGATTTACAAAAGACAGAAGATGTTTATTTAATATGTAATAAACTAAAATTAGATATCAAAACTTACGGTATGTTAGATATAAATAACGATTTATCAAATCATTATAAAACTAGTCTTATTTATCATAAAACAATAGTGTCAGATATACTACCAGATTGTACATCATTTAGTAGAAAAGATTATGACATCTTTAAATGCAAAAGAGCTAAATTATACTATACACAAACTGATTTATGTGATTTTAAGACTTCTCAATGGGAAAATAGTGATAAAAAGAATAAATTATTATTTGCAATTTCTAGTATAACTGGTGTAAAAATATTTAACATGCATACTAAAACCGCAGAAGGTATGAATTTATATGAATTTAAACACATAGAATATTTAAAGCGTAAACCACAAATATTTGTGTTATTATCAGATAGTTTAGAATATCTCAATGATAATCAATCAAAGCCTTCAATATTACAAGTAGATAAATTAAAACTGTTTAATAATATTTATAGACCTAGTATAGAGGCAACTTTAAATAGTATTGGATTAGATCGCAGTTATGATGATATTGCATTGAAGGAAGACGCAGTAACTCTTAGAGTAGGACTATCAAAATCTTTAAGAAGAGAAATATTATTAAAGATGAAAGATCATTTACCAATGATCTTAGAAGAAGTTACTGATAATAAATTTAATAAGACATTAACTGAAATAAATGTTAATGTAGACAGACTTATTGATGATATTGCAAATTCTTTTGATATGTTATATACAACATCATTAGATGTGGATACTAAAAATCTTTTGTAAAGGAGGATACCATGAGTTACGAAATATATAAATCTATTAAACAATTACCAGATAATAGTTTTAAAACAGTCTCGGCTTCCTCTAATTGTACTAATGCATTTGGAGGAAGAGACTTCTCTACTGGTAAGATTGACTTTTTCAGAGATAATTGGCCATATGCAAATGCTGAAGAAACAAGAGCACTTTGGTTAATCTATTCTGCATACAATGGTGATAAATTTTATCCGGCTAATTGGAAAGCAGACCAAAGATTAGCTTATAGATTTATGCAAGATAATGGATACGATGTAAGAGATATAATAGCTGACCATAATCTTTGGTTAGATAGAGCACGCGAATTCGTTAAATACAAACGTGACAATAAAAGAAATAATCCAAAGAAATATTACATTGTACAAATGGGTGGTCATTTTATAGAGCGTAGAACAAAGAACAGATGTTATCAATGCTGGCATAAAGAAAATGCTAAAATCTTTCATACTTCATTGGAAGAATTAACTAGAATGTTTAGAGGATACGCTAGTTATAAACCAACCTTTGTGGAAGTAACAAAAGAAGGGGAACCAGTATAATGAAAGTAACTAAAGTTAAAAAGACATGGTGGGTATTAAGTAAATACAAAGGCATGTCAGGTGGTGAAGCAGAATATAGTAAATATTTATCTATTACAAAGACTAGACCAGTAAGAGATGCTGAAGACTTACTATATTTCTTATCTGATGGGTATGAGGTAACTTTAACGGAAGAGGACATCCTAAATGACCCCAGACTTAACATGCCTTTTCTTAAACCTGCTACTGTAGCGTCGGTAGTACGTGATATGTACTTTCCTAATGCAGAGGAATGTTTCATAAATAGTGATGAAGATTACTATCTTCTTACTGATGACCACGGTAAATTAATTCATTCAACAATAACTGTCTTCTTAAAAAGAGAACAAAGATTTGATTTAACTAAAAAAGATAGAGCCAGAATTGATAAAAAAGAAGCATTGAAAACCAATCAGAAATTAGTAAAGACTTTTGCATTAGGTAGTATTGAAGAAGTACTTGCTAAGTATGGTATGGAAATACGTTTTAATTCAGTTAGATTTAAAGATTCAAATACTCTTAAAAAGTTTGTAATACAAGCACTTGAACAAACGATTGTTAAAGAGTTAAATGATCTCGGACTTGATGTTAAATTAAGTAAGCGCTTTCAAAAGCTAACTCCAAAATCAACATTAATTGAAATGGAAAAAATACTATTAAAACAGCAATAATATGCTTTACACAGAAAATAGTATATATTATTATAACTTGGTATAATCTATAGACTAAGGAGAACAGAAATGAAAAAATCTACTGCGATTAAAATTAAAATAATCAAATCTAAAGGCATAAAAAGAAAGTAATTTAATTAAATTGGAGGTTATAATGGATATAAAGAAACTAATTAATACACTAGGTCTTGCTTATCGAGGTGTAAATAAAACTAATAATACTGAATTTCTTAAAGGTATTACAGTTGCATGTGACCTCCAAAACAATGGTGAATGGATAAAGCATTGTATGAAACTTGATCCTCGTCACTGTAGTGAGTATTTAGTACTAAGTGAAGAAGATAAGTTATATGCAAATGGTAAACTACTGTTACAGTTTCCTGCTGATAAAATAACTTTACCTTTATTAGAAAGAGCTTTAAATGCAGAAGCTCCTCTTACACCAAGTATGGTTGCTACTAATAAAGTTTTAAAGAATATTATTACTAATGAATTGATTATTAAGAAAGCTAAGTTTTCGTCATATGACTATGATACTGGTTCTTCTTACGAATATTATCATTTCGATTGGTTAAAATTATGGAATAAAAAAGGTAAGTCATTTTCTGAATTAACAGGAATAACAGATTTACCTGGTATATATAGAGCATTGAGTATGTGTCATATATTGGATACTAGACCTTCTATGCCTATTCCTACTAAAGTAACTTCTGCCTTATCTAAGTTACAGCTATCTGATGATTTCTTTTCAGTAATGGAAGAAGTAAGAGCCAGACGTGCTGTATATGAACATATAACTGAAGAATTTTATAAAAAGAGAAATAGTTTAGCTTGGTCTGTTAGAGATTCAATAAAAAGAGAATATATTCCAATATCTGATAATCCAGAAGAAGACGAATTATTTATTGCAATGCTAAGAATGTCCGGTGGATTAAATAAATATATGGAAAATGGTATATGGAAAAGTAGTACTGCTTATGTAAAAGCATGTATATATGTGTTAACCCAACAAAGATAAAGGAGAAATGCTATGTGGTATGTACATTTAAATGGTAGAGTTCTTCCAACGCCTTATCAACAATATCGTGATTGTATGGATGAGTGTGAAAGACTCAAAAGAACAATGGTTGCTGTAATAGTATACCCTGTATTAATTCAAGACTAGATGAAGGAGAACCACGATGAGTGAAAATATTACACCTGAACAAATGCTAGCCTTACAAGTAGTACTTCAAAAGAAGCTGCGTCCTCTTGGTATATTTATAACTTATTCTCATTGTGGTTTTCCTCTGGTATGTTTATCAGGTCCATGGAATCGACGTTTCCAAGACTTAATAACTACTTGTAAAAAATTAGACATTGATATAGATGTTATAGATGATAAACACTTCCAAATATATTCTGATAATATAGAAGCTGTTACCGGTTTATTGAATATTACTAAAATATAAGAGGTCTAAGTGTTTGATTTAAAAGAAATATCTGATTTAATATATAGAAAATTATCAATTAGAGTAGGTGTAACATTACATTACACTACTGAAGGGGAAATGTATGTATTAAAGAAAGACATCTTACCTCATCCTTATCATGATAATTTACATAAGTCAATATATCAGTTAAATAATGAAATAAATAAGCTACATTTAGAAAAATTCTTTAATGATAATGATATTCCATATGCATTAGTAGATAACCCAAAGTATATATTTGTATTCTATTTGGCACCTAAAGATATGGAATTTCTTATTGGTTTACTGTTAATAAAATAAAAAAATGTTTTACAATATTTAAATATATGCTATAAATAAGATTGTCGTGAGGGTAATATATAGATAAAGACCATGATCATAGACTCCCTCCCCGATCCCCAAATCTATATATTACAAGGCAAGAGTAGGTTTTTAGTCCGCCTACTCTTTTTTTATGTTCTATATTTTGTTAAGGTAACGCGCCGTCTTAACCTAAGGTATCCTTAGAAAGGCGTACTTAAATAATAGGATATAATAAAATGCTTAATAAATTAATCGCTACAGGTACTGTATTAGAAGAAAACGAAGTTAAAATCGTTGCTTCTGTATATGTTGATCTTATGGAAGATGGTTCTGAATCTACAGAAGTTGGTGCTCACTATGTTACTCTTTCTTATGCAAATGGTAACGCTGAAGCTCAACCAATGGATGCTATGACATTTGCTGACATTGCTGCAGCTGCTGGTGCAAAAGAAGAATCAGGTGCCGAAGAAGAATCTGCTGCTGCAGGTTTAGTTGTTCCTGGTTTCGAAGGTCATGCTGATGTTGAATTAGCTGCTCCTTTCGCTGTTAGATATAGCAAAACTAAATCTTTCATGCGTGTTGACGGTACAGTTCAAGTTAATGTTGCTATGCGTTATGTATTCTAATTAGAAAATTAGAGTATAAATTTAGGGTCTTGATTAACTTCTTGACCCTTTTTTATTCTCCCTCACTCATTTTTTTACTTTTAGACAAGAAAAAATAGACAAAATTTCTAATTTCAATTATTTAATAAAATCAATGACTTATAAAAAATGAGGTGTTGTTTTGTATATAGGGAAAACACTACAAATGTCTTGTCCAAAAATCAATTATAGACAAAAAAAATTACCAGCCTCTTTCGATGTAATATGTCATTATATACATTCTTATTACTGATAATCTTTCTAATTTTAATGGTTTCCACTGTATACTTTGGCATTTAAGTATATGTTCACATTTCTTTTGTAATGCTTCTTCTGTACATTCTGCTATTTCAAACTTAATATAATGCTCAGAATTACTTATTTCATTTACACGGTCTCTATCTTCAAAACATTTTATAATATCTTTAGACATAATATATCCCTACATTAATTTAATACATTTTATAGAATTTGAAAAAAAGTATTTACAAATAAAAAAATATATGTTATATATAAATTGATTTGTCAGATTTAGTTAATCCTAGATTTTAGTCTTGGTTTAATCTAGTTTGAAATAAAAAACACACAGAATGAAATATAAGGCATTTTTGTATTTCATTTTTCCTTTTTGAAGACTAGATGTAGAAATATGTCTGGTCTTTTTTATTAAGACACACATAAACAGCTAAAATTTGACCATACAGCTATCTAATTCTAATTTTCTAACTTAGGCTACTAGAAAAGTAGAAATATTGTCCTACGGTCAAAAAATGTATTTTTTTTTAATTTTCTGCTTTACTTTTATAAAAATATATATTATATTGAATAATGTAAATGATGAAAAAGTATTATTAATATACGTAAGCCTCAAATACGGTTGTGTTAAGTCAATGATAGCACCAGCATATGGCAAGCTTTCATCATTACAAAGGGTTATTATTTATCATTTTTTTGAATGTAAGTGCGGTTTGAAACTTCATCTACATCGATGTATACTTGATATGTATTTCCCTCATCATCAGTAATTAAAAAAAACCAGGTGTCGTTCGAGCTTGGTTTTTTTATTTTTTTTTTGCTTTACATTTAAATATTTATGTGTTAAATTAAATAACGTAATAATAAGAATGTTTCTTGTTCTTACATGTTGGTACATATTAAATATCTTGAGTACATTGAGTATTAATATGTTTGACATGCTGAATATAAAGTCTATATATTATATTCAGTTTAAAAGTCACCTCCTTCAAGTTACGGTCTTATACTTTTGGACCGTACAAAAATAAAGGATATTCTGCTAGTATAGACCTAGTTGAACAGCTTATGACTTATAGTAATAGTTTTTATCTTTACTATTACTTTTTATGAAGCTAAAAGAATATTACAAAAGTATAAATTCTTTTCATAGTTTGAAAAAAAAAAACAATGTTAGTCATTAGTTCCTCCTAGTTTTTCGACTTCTAGGAGGAATTTTTTTATTCATTATACCATACAAACTTTTTAGAGCCACATCCATGACATTCAAATAGCTTACCTTCATTTACCATTTGCTTATATTGTTGATATGCATATGGACTTCTATTAATTCTTTGCATTTTATTATTAATAGTAATATAAAACTTATCTGGACCGGTATATCCTTCTAATTGAAATCCTGCTTCTTCATATCCTTTACCACTGAATAAATTCCAATCACTAAAGCATAGTATATTATTCGGTTTATACGTATCAATAAAATATTTTAATAATTTGCTAGTACCACCTACTACTTTATTATTACTACTAATACAACCGCGAACCCATTCATACTCATATTTATCTATGCTATTATAACTATATTGTCTAGCTTTATTAAAGGAAGCTATCTGTACTAATTCATTTTTATAGTATAATCCTAGCTTAATACTAGCACTTCTATATCCTTGTACGTGATATTTATTACAAAATTCTCTATAATCAGCAGTACTAACATCTCTTATTTCGCATTTACGCGCATATATTTTTTCACCACGTATAATTCCTAATCTAGCAGCTATAATATCTTTAATAATTTCTTTTTGATTTTTCCACTGATCTTCCCATACTTGTATTAATTCTATACCTTCTTTATATGCAATTACATTCTTATTGAAGTGATAATTCTTTCCTCTATGGTTTATGCCATTACTAGCATGATAATAACAACCATTGTACTCTACTGCTAAGTTTTTTTCTTTTACGTATATATCTAGTTCAAATCTATTATGATCTTTACCTATCACATACTTATTAGTACTAAAGCCTAATGACTCTATATACTCTCTAATTTCTAATTCCCCTTTAGAAGAAAATAGTGTACCATTCTCACTTTTAGTTTGAAATGCTTTAAGATATCTTTCTTTCCACTGCTCATCAGTAATAGTTAAGTTATACTCATGTATTGCTTTAGCAGTCTTAGCTCTTGTCTCTTCACTAGCATGACTTTCTTGCATTATCTTACTATGCTTTTCTAATAATTCAGGATTACTCCATACTTCTTTTTGCTTTATACGCTGCTTTTCTCTTTTTTCTTCTGTCCATGTATCTTTTATACTTTCTTTAAACTTAGCTATAGTCTCTTCGCTAGTCTTCTTACCTTTATTCCAAGGCTCTTTGCCCATACGTGCTTCGGACAATTTCTTTCTTTGTTCTTCAGTCTTCTTATACTTACCGTGTGTCTTATTATATTCTATTCCACATTCTCTACAGCAAAATATACTACTTTTTCTTGCCGGATGAAATAACTTACCACAATTTAAACATGCTATATCTGCTTTCTTTTTCACTGCGCTATACTCCTTGCTAAATGGTTATACTTAATAGAACATAGTATAGACTAGAAGAAAATAATTGTAAATAAAAAAAATGCATAAAAAAGAAACCCTCAAGATTTCTCTCAAGGGTCTCTCATATTACTATCTTCTAAGTGCTTGAAAATTAAGCATTGTTGAAGTTAGAAATAGCACCACGTACTAAGTATTCAGGTTTATTCAAGAATAAATCATAGAATGACATAGCACCTTTGTGGTTCTTCAAGTTTGGAGCTTGGAATGTTGGAGTGAAATACAACGGAATCCACTCAGCTAAAACTATTGCAGAATCACCTAATTGGAAACCTTTGAAACCAAACACAACTTGGTCAGCTGGTAATGTATTGCTATAAGGAACAGCGATAACAGCAATTGTACCTTCACGCAATGTACCTGCTAAGTAAGGACCAATTGGTTTCTTAGCTTCTGGAGCAGCTTTGAAGCCTTCGATTTGTTCAATGATTGTTAAACCTTGACGAGCTGAACAAATGATGAATTCTACAGTACCACGACCAGCTGTTTCTTGGATAATACCGCGAGCAGCAGAAATTGTAGTAGTATAAGAAGAATATCTTTGTTGTAATGTCAAGTTTGCACCGTTAGCAGCACAATCAAATGTTAAGTCAGGGTTAGCAACAGCACCTGCATATACAGCGCGTACTAATGCTAAGTCTCTTTCCCAACGAATTGTACCAGCGATTTGGTTAGCAATCAATTCATCAGTATCGATAGCCAAGTGAGCATTCATAACCAAACCAGCAGCAACAGAGTAAGAACTCATTAATGGGTGTTGCTTAGCCATAATTGGTTGGTTAGGAATATCAAATTGAATCTTACGAATCAATTCAACGTCTGTTTCAACATCAACAGCAGCTTCAAAAGACATAGTAGCTTTATTAGCAATAGCTTCAGCATACATAGTTGTGTCTAATTCTAATTCAGCTTCACCTGTTTGAGCATCAACTGTACCAGTAACACCACGACCAATTACTTGATATTTACCTTCGTTAACACCATCAAGACCTGCAGCACCATTACCATAGTCACGTGCAATTTCTTTACCAGCTAAACGAACGATGAATGAACCAGCGCGTACTTTTACTGTAGCATCAGCAGGAAGAGCAGAAGAAGGAGCAGCAGCAACCTTATCAGCAGCTTCAGCATTAGCATAACCAATGAATTCAGATGAGTATGTACCGTCTGTAGCTTGCTCGAATACGATGTCACCAGCTTCTACACCAGCAGCGTCCTGAGAGTAACGTGTTTTAATCACGAAAATTTGACCTGACTGACGGTCAAGTGCTTGAATATCCGCAATATAATTTGCCACCATTTGTGGATAAAACACATTTACGATGTCAACAACTTTAGGTGTTAAAGAAGCAACACCAGGAGAAAGTAAGCTAACAGCAGAAGTAGAAGCATTGCCGTAGTCAGCTTCATGAAGAATGTCACGGCCTTGTTCTTTAGCAACATATTCAGCTGTATTTTCTAAAAGTTGAACCAAAGTAGCTGCAGCATATTTAGCTTCTTTGCTGTCTGATTCAATGCCTTTAACTAAGTTAGGGCAACGTTTACCTAAAGTAGATTCGTGTAATACTTCAGCTGCGTGTGCAATACCTTTGTTGATTTTTGCGCTACGGGCTTTAGCTACCAACGAATTGTCTTCAATTTTTGTTAATATAGACATAGTAGTTATATTCCTTTACTATAAGTTAAGTTTTTATTTTGTTATTGTCTTTATTGTATGTTATATATTATGTTAGAATAAATATTTCGTATTTATATATACGTATTATTCTAAATCCAGAGTAGTTAAAGATCCCGTAGTTGTATTAAGTTTGTTTTTGGGAAACTTTTTTATTATCAGAATTTATATTACTGATATTTTTATAGAACATAATATATACGTAGAAAATTAGAAGAATTGAATTTTTATTTATTTTTTACACTGTTTATTTCATATAGTCATTAATTAGTTGTGTATAACTATTATAAAAGTATATATTTAAATATTGTTTTACTTATATGATTTTAGTGTTAGAATAGTGGTAATATAATAGTAATATCTGTATTATAGAAAAGGATTTAGTTTATAGATGGCGTGTAGTAAAAGATATAGGTATAGATGGAATGTAAAACATGCTATATTAGAGTTGTTATATGATAGTGAGTTATATAATTTGCCTGGATATTATGGTGGAAGGTTTATTAATCATTTTATAAATAACTATTTTGGATTTGAAGGATATAATGGTATACATCTTGATTTAGTTATGGATAATGAATCTTTTACGTATAACTTTTTTGAGCCTATGCTGTTTATTGAGAGTGAATGGGCTAAGCGTATTAGTGGAAAGAGATATTATTTACCGTTTATTGAATCTGATTGTAAGGAAATAAGCCGTAGGTTATTTGTGTGGAATATACCTTCTTGTGTATTTAAGCCAAGAATGAAGGAAGATGATGATGGATTAGAAGAAGAGACACTTGCTTTAAATACAAATTGGTTAAATAGAAAGTTAAAAATAGCTGATGATGAAATAATAAAACGTAGTTTGTTATATACTGATGTTGAGAGTGTATTTATAAACTTATATACGATGAAGTTTAGAATATTTTTATATAATGATTTTGCGTTAATACCTGTAGATACTATAAAAGAGAAATTGAGAGTAATCAATGAGCAGTTAAAAAGTTTTGGTATAACATATGTACAGAATATCTTTAATGATATGTATCGGTTATATAAGATAGAAGATATACATACAACACATACTCTTTTACGAATGTATGGGTATGTATAGTAGTATATAAGAAAGAAAGAGGTATATAGATATGCCATATAAAAGTACAAAAATAAAAATTATAAATACAGCGTATGATAGAAGATGTAAACTAACTGCAATACAAAAAGATGAGATTATATCACTTAAAGATACTATATCTCAACGTAAGTGTGCTGAAATGTTTAATGTATCTAGACGTACTATACAATTTTTATGGGATCCTAAAAAATTAAAAAGAAATATACAGCGTAGACAAGAACGTGGTGGTACTAAACAATATTACAATAAAGAAAAGCATAGAGAACAAATAAAGACACATAGAAGATATAAACAACAACTATATTTGGAAGGTAAAATAAGTAATGACAAAGACTAATAGTAAATCATCAGTAATAAAACCTACATATATACTTACTTTATATGGACAAGAATTAGTATATAATGATTCAGGTATTAATAAAAGATTAGAATGGAAATCATATAGATTAGCTAAAAAGTTTTTAATGACTAATGAGTTTTTAATTGATGGTAAATTACTAAATACTGATGATATTACTATTACTGATTACAGAAAATATTTAGAAAATTAATACGTATTGGATATAAGGTATGAATAACTTTGAAAATTTAGAAGATTTAGAAGGTGAAGTGTGGAAAGATTTACCTGATTTTGAAGGTATATATCAAGTTAGTACTAAAGGTAGAATTAAAAGTCTAAAGTGTACTAAACGTTGTAAACCACATATATTAAAACAAACTGTAGTTGTAGAAAAAAGTCATCAAAAGTATAAAAATAGTAATGGATATGCACAGGTAAAATTGCATGTAAATGGTAAAGGCTATACTAAAAGAGTACATAGATTAGTTGCTATAACATTTATTCCTAATCCTGAAAATAAAGATCAAGTTAATCATATAGATGGTAATACTTTAAACAATTGTGTAGAGAATTTAGAATGGTCAAATGGAAGCGAAAATACATTACATGCAAGAAGAGTTTTAAAACGCGGTATTTCTCATGTAATCGGTGAAAGACATGGTAATGCCAATTTAACTTGGAATGATGTAAATAAAATACGTGAAGATTATCCAAAAGATATAAATTTAGATTATAGAGATTTTGCAAAGATATATAACGTAAAACCTGGTGAAATAGGTTATATTGTTATGAATAAAACTTGGTATGATCCTAAATATACTCCACCTAAGTACTCAAATTACTATATACGTAATGGAATTACTTCTAAAAAAGATAGAGTACAAACTATAACTTTAAGTAAATCACAAATTTTAACAAAAAGTCAAGTAGATGAAATACGATTGCTATATAAAACACAACGATATTCACAACAAAAACTGGCTACTATGTATAACGTTAGTAAATCATTAATAAGTGATGTGTTACTATATAAAAGATGTTTTTCTAAGATTTAATTTATTATTTAATTAAAAATAAATTTTTACAAATATCTGTTTTACGTTATTTTTTTTGTTTGCTATAGTAAATGCATAGTAAATAATAGGAGAACTTAAATGAAATTAGATAACAAAGAATTGTTTATACAAAGGACTAAACTTTTAAATGACATTGCTGAATTACTTGGTCATGTAGAAACGTTAAAAGAATATGTTGATGAATATGTACAATCTTTAAAAAATATGCCTGGGATATTCTTTAGAGTTAAAGATATCGTATATGTATTGACAAACAAAAGTATTGAGATAAATGATACAGCCGGTATTATGTCGATTGTAGATGATTTACCTAGCGTTTTATTTAAAGCATTAGATAATAAATCAATTGCTTATTATAAGACAGCAGAAGGTAAAGTCGCTGCTTTGGATATGTTTAGCGATTATATCATCAATAATATGCACGTAATTTTACACGAATTAGTACACATTGATGATGAACGAAACGGTACAATCAAAAAGGGTGATAAAAGTGTAAGTACTAATCCCTATGCTTATTATAATCATCCTTCTGAAATTAGAGCATATACACAAGACTGTTTATATTTGGCCATCACTGAAATATTCGAAGCAATAAATAAAAATGAAATTAAAAATAAAACAGATTTAAAAAAGTTTTGTAAAATATATAAAGAATATAAAGATATTTTTACTAAAGCTAAGAAAAAGAATAACTTTGTTTATTGGACACCTGCTACATTTAATGATTATCTTAGTAATTTAGATTATGTAGTGAATTTAATTGGTTTAAGTTTGCCAGACTAAAGAAATTACTATAGTAATATTTAGTTAGGAATAAATGAAATGACATCAGTGTTTAGAAATAGGGTATTAGGTTACGATGTAGATGATAATAATTTAATTGAAGTGAGTTATCCTAATAGATGGTTAGACTTTGAAAAGTCTTCAATTAGACTTATAAAAAAGAATGAAATATGTATTTTTGAATATATAGCTTCAGTTATTGCTCTTTTGTGGAAAGAAGCCTCATGGCATTCAGAATATTCTGTATTTCAGAGTACGAGTTTCGGTGTAAGTATATCTCCTATAGTAATAATTTATGATAAAAGACGTAATTTATTAATATGTGAAGCAACCTATTTTCCAGATCAAGCTGCTGATACTCATTTGGTTTCAGATGAAGTCAAATGTGCTCGTATAGCTTTAAAAGATTTTCAAGAAACCATAAATAAGTATAGCTTTAATTCAATTATTAATTTATCTCCGATATGTATTTATTCAGATTATTCACATACTCCAAAAGTAAATGATCAATATGATGAAGAGGAATGTCCTTATAAGTACTATTCACAACGAGACATTAGATTAAAAATCGTATTAGATTTAAATAAATTTAATGCATTGCATGAAGGATACTTACGTATGTTAGTAAATAAAAACACTTTGTATGATGAAGTTAATGAAAATCTTAGTGATTTAGCTAGTCTTTTGATATATGAATAATCTCAGTAATTAATTTTTAATGCAAATTCTGTTTTACTATATGTATAATATAGTTTATAATAATATTATATTATAGATAAAATGGAGTTTCAGTGATGTTAGAATTTGATAAAGAATATAGAGTAGAGCTAAGAGTAAAAAACAATTTACTCTATAAAAAGATTTATGATAATTATGGAACAATAAAGAATTTTTCTGATACAGTTGGTATAAGTATTCAAGTAATCAGGGACTTTCTTAATTTTAAGTGTGATTTATATAATAGAAGAGGTGGGGAATTAAAAAACAGTGTTAAAAAGTTAATGGATATATTTAAATGCCCATTAAATGAATTATTTCCAGAAAATTATAAAGTCATAGAAACTAATAAATATATTAAAGAAGTTAGCCAGCAAGAAATAGAATTAATTTCTATGCAAAGTTCTGAGATGAATTTGTTAACATACTCATTTGATTCTGAAATAGAACAAATTGACTTAAGAAACAAAATTGAGAAACTTATCAATACTCTTTCTCCAAGAGAAGCTGAAATAATAAGACTTAAGCATTTTAATAATTATACAACAACAGAAATAGCTGAAGAATTAGGTATATCTAAACAAAGAGTAGGTCAAATAATTGAAGCTGCAATTGGAAAAATGTCACATCCTGGTAGAATCAAATCATTAAAAGAATATGCGGAAGGTAGAGATATTTTAACTAGCTTAAATGCTTATAATCCTAATCGTCTAGCAAAAATTAAAGATAAAGATGAAACAACTTTATTTATTTTAACTAATACTATTTGGAAGGATATATTAGGTGTTCGTCGTAGACTTTATACTAGGTATTGCCCTATTCAAATAGATCAAGAAACAATTAGTCGCGGATTTATTAAAAAATATAAAGGTAAGTATATAAAATTTATATACGATGAAGACAAAGCTGATAGTTTAGAAGATCTTAAGTTATTTAGAAAATTAATTAATATATTTATAGATTTATGTAAATCAGTTAGTGATGTTAAAATTACTGATAAATATATCATCATGCCTAGAAGTGAATTTGAAAAACTCAACAGTAAAGTGCTTGAAGTTAAAAATATAATAAGTATAAACATTGATTAGACATTTAGCACCATAAGTAAAAATAAGCCATTTTTTTGTTCTTATAACATATAGTTAATTTAATATATTATAAGGTGAAAAATGATAGTAGCGTATTCTGGAAAAAATGCAACTTTAGAGATGGTTAGCGGTAATAAAAATATAGGTTTAATTACTGCAAAAAACGATGGAGTTGAATATAAATTAGAAAGTAAACTTGAAGTATCTAATGATCAAAGAACTTTAAGCAAAAGGTTTTTATTTACTCTATTTAAAAATACAAAAAGATTATTTAAAGATCCTATTTCTCAACAAGTGGATTTAAAATTTTACGAAACATTTAGTAGTGGTAGAATTAATAGTGTTGCTAGTATTAGATGTGATACTGCTAAACATTTTCCTGCAGAATTAACAGTTAGAGATGAACCAGATAAAAATTACATTTCTAATAATTGGACATGTACTACTCATACTAGAGTATGGACACTTACTACAAAATATGATATGGGTAATGATGTTGCATTGCCTTTAGTAAGTAATGTATATATGAGAACAAGTGATGTAAAATATAAAACAAAAGAAGTAGAAGTAGAAGAATTAGCAAAAGAAGCTACTATAAAAATGACAAGAGATGAAATAATACAAGATGAAGCAGACGCTGCTGAATATGAGTCATATTTAGGTACTCATGTAATTGGAATAGAATATTACCATGATAATGAATTAGTAGCATCTGATATTCATAAAATTATACTCATGCAAGACTAATATAATATTTAATTCTTTTTAAGAAAGTTTATTAAAATGATATTTTATGGTAGAAGTCAAATCGATGTGTTTCATCCGGCTAAATCAACTGGAACACAAATTGCAGCTATTAACAAAACAGGCGCTGTAATTAATGAAGGTGATAAAGTTTGGTTAAATAAAAATATAAAAATTCAAGGTAGTAATTATAAAGTTACTAATTCTTCTAATGCATATTATAACGATGGTGTATTAAACCGTGCTGGTACATTCGGTTGTAATGCTAATGCTTTGTATAGTTTTGGAGAAAGTTCTGCAAAGTGGATAAGTAATCCTTTTTCAATAAGTCCGACTAGTGTTAGATATTGTGCTGATAATAGTACTTTTGTTTTTAATTCTTCTGGTAATATGTCTGTTAGAATAGACGAACAGAATATTTTTCAATTAACAAGTATGACTCCAATTGCAGAAGATTGGTTTTACGAATCTAATACTAACTCTATACATAAATTAAACATGAAAACTGGAGAAATCATTGAAACATTAGGTACTGTGCCATATTTTGATGATGCTGCTATGACACGTATAAACAATACTATTCATAGTTTTACAGGATATGCTTATAGTTATGCATATGAAAATGGAGCTTTTGTACAAAAAAACAGAACTATAGAAAATTCATCTGTTTTTTATCCTGTTGCCGTAACGCTAGATAATAAATATATTGTAGCATCAGATCAAGAATATTATTCAAATCGTCAATATTATGCTGGTGGATTACGTTTAGTAAAAGTAATAGATGAATTTACATTTAAAGTATTGTCTCAAAGTGAAATGCCAGCTGAATTACAAGAATGGTATAATAAAGATGCTTGTGTAGTATTTAATCAATATACTGGTGTATTGACATTATCTAGCTACACGGCTAATACATATGCAATGTTTAAATATGAAAATGATATATGGGTAAAATTAAATTTAGATTTAGGCAATATTATACCAAGAAGCTCTTTGACAGTATCAGATGATTTAACAAGAGCTTTTTGTAGAGATAGCTCTACCGGTTATACTACTATAATTGATTTAGTAGATCTTTCTGGATATATGACTGTTCCTTATAGAGCTTATAATATGAGTGAAAATACAATTACTGGTTATGCAGCAAATACAGCAGGACCAGATGAACAAGTTAAAGTAAGAACAGTAATGGAGTAAAAAGATGCCGGTTTACTTTGGAAATAAAAGTCATGATATTATGATTGGAAAAGACCCTATTGAAAAGATGGGTGGAAATAAGCTAACTTATAGTATGTATGGTGATAATATACCGATTATCGATAAAAAATGGTCACAAACCTATGATTGGCAAGCTGACGGGGTAACTTGGTCATTTAATAGTGTTATTCACGCAAAATGTTCAAATGATATGTTCACAAATATGTGGAAAAACGGCTGTGATGGTGTTAGGACTCTAAGTTCGTATCCGTCATTACTTGAATATTTATACCCTTGTTGGAATACATTATCCAAGTATGATTTCTCCAATAAAATATCGTTAACAGTAGAACTACCTGTGGAAATAGATGTTTCTAGCGTTGAAGTAGGATTTTGGAGAAAAAGTTATGAAGATTATGTTAATGTCAATATGATATTATATGATGTGAATGGAAATGTTACAGGTTATACAACGTTAGCGAATGGTATAAACTCCATAACAGATAATGTAAAAGTAAAAAGCATTGAGTTTTGTGCATCTTCGATTAGTATAAAATCTTCACTCTCTGCTTATGTGTATTCGTTGATAATAAACGCAGCATATTAAAAAATTCATCAAAAGAACCGAGAATGTTAAAGTAAAATGAAAGACTCCAATCTAATTAAAGAAAGGAGTCTTTTTTATTATAAGCCATTATTAATCTAATACTTGTATCGTTTCTTTAGGATGAAATACACATATGCTAGGTATGTCCCAAGAGTTAAGAGCCATTAATAGAGTATATTTATATTTAGGATCTTGTAATTCTGGATCTTTTGTTGCAAGACTATAATGTAATGCTCTATTTCCTTTATCTGTTAATTCTACTGCGTCATATTCTTTAGATAATTTTACAAAATCAATATAATATGATTCAGGTGTATAATAATTTTTTACCAAATATATAAAATCATCTACATTATCTATAGTATATACTTTTACATTAGGTTTTAGCGTCCATTCAAAATAATTATCGGTACAAGCAAAATCTTCATCTGTACACCAATTTTTCCAACTATCATCTCTACAACCCCATAATCCACCTGCTGGTTTATTAATATGATTACCAGTTATATCATTTAAGTATGGTTCATTAGCATATGTACGATAAACAACAGATTCAGCTTCGACTAAACGTTTTTGCTCATAGTCTGTTAAAATACTTTCTACTATTTTTTTCCATTTAGACACTATATAATTTCCTTCTTATTTTGGAAGTTCAATTTTTGTAAATGTCAATGCATTATCTGTAGTTCCAATTCCTAATTGTCCATTACCATTATAACCGCATCCATACAATTCGTTATTATAATTTACATATAAAGAAGCAGTGTTGTCAAAACTAAATGATTTAACATTTTCTGCTTTTTTAGTAAATGATTTTACATTATTTGTATCCCCAGATCCTTGTTGCCCGTAGTCATTTCTACCACAGCCATAAAGATCATTGTTATTATTAATATACCATGTAGCATAACCAAAACAATATACTTTTTGTACATTTTCTGCGCGTTTTACATATGTATTTACTGTAGTTGTAGTTCCGTCGCCTTGCTGACCGTAATCATTTATACCATGACCATATAGATTATCATCTTGATCTATATACCAAGCACTGGTTACTCCACAATCGAAATCTTTTACATTAGTAGCTATATTAACAAAGCGATATTGAGAAGGCCAACCAGGTCTTACATAATAGCCACATCCATATAATTCATTGTTATAATTTATATAAAGAGTTTGATTACGATTACATTTTATTTCTTTAACATTTTCAGCTCTTTTGGTAAATACCAATACAGTTGCAGCAGAACCATTCCCTTGAGGACCTTTATCTCCATCTCCGCAGCCATATAATTCATTATTGTTATCAATATACCAAGTTGTATGGCTCGAGCATGTAAAATCTCGAATATTTTCAGCTTTTTTGGTAAATTGGGTTACATCAGTTATATTACCTGTTCCTTGTTGTCCGACACCATTGAATCCACAACCATACAAATTGTTATCATTTGTTAAATACCATGACGTAGAGCTATTGCAACAAAACTTTTTAATATTATCTGCTCTTTTAGTGAAAGCTAAAATATCATCTGTAGTTCCATCGCCTTGATTTCCATAACCATTATATCCACAACCATACAATTCATTATTTTTTGTTAAATACCAGGTTATCGTTCTGTCGCAATCAAAATCTTTAATGTTTGAAGCTCTTTTGGTAAAAATAAATGAATCTTGTTTTGTACCATCTCCTAATTGTCCGTGGTCATTATTTCCACATCCATACAAATTACCTTTATCGGTTAAATACCAAGCAGTATATTCTGTTACTTTGATTTTAATAATCTGTTCCTCGTCTTCTAATACAACAGGAATATTATCACCGTACATACTGTAAGTTAATTTATTGCCACCCATTTTTTCAATTGGAATATTTCCAAATATAATGTTATGACTTTTATTTCCGAAATAGATTGCCATTTTATTTTTCCTTCTTATTCTTTTGGAAGTTTGATTTTTGTAAATGTTAATATTTTATTATCACTTCCAACTAGTTTATACTGATTACTTCCACAAGCATATAATCTATTTTCATTATCTATATACCAGGTCATACCATGCATAGTATATACTTCTCTAACATTTTCAGCTCTTTTACTAAATCTAGTTACGTTGGTTGTAGTTCCATCACTTTGATTTCCATAACCATTATATCCACATCCATAAAGCTTACCATCTTTTATATACCAAGTAGCTAAAGAATCATATGTAAAATAGTCGACACCAGAAGCCAATATCTCCCAGTAACCATCTTTTATATCAGATGTATCACCAGTTCCTAATTGTCCATAATTATTTCTACCAACTGCATATACCTGCCCAGATGATGGTATAAAGCGATAAGTTGTAGTGTTAGTCGAATTGGTAAATAACTGATACCCTTCATTCCAAGAAGTAGATATGGCAAAAGGAGTTACGATAGTTGTATTGGTTTTATTTTTAATTCCTAATTGTCCATAGTTGTTATATCCACATGCATATAATGAGAGTGAAGAGTATACATAAAATGTAGACGTATCTGTTACAAATACATCTGTTGCATTAGAAGCTCTTAGAGTGAATTTATCTACTGTTTTACCAGGTCCCCAACCATTACAGCTCTGTTGACCGTATCTATTATCACCACAACCATATAAATTTCCATTACTAGCTATATACCAGGATGCATTATACGAACAAGCAAATTTTTTAATTTTTGAGGATACTCTGGTAAATGTTGTCGACGAAATAGTACCACTACAACTACCCATACCACATACCCATAATTCATCATTATTTGTTATATAGAAAGTAGTATATTTGTTAAGATAAACATCTTTAACGTTTTCAGCTCTCTTAGTGAATGTTAGAACATCACCGCTTGAATTACCTGAACCTTGTTGCTGTTGCAATCCACATCCATATAATTCATCATTATTTGTTATATAGAAGGTTGCATAATCACTACTTTGAACTTTTCTAACATTCTCAGCTCTCTTAGTAAATGTTAAAACATTTGTTTTATCACCACTTCCTTGTTGGCCATAATAATTATAACCACAACCATATAAGTCATCGTTGTTATCGATATACCAGGTTGAATATACTGTAGTACCAACAGTTGCTATATAAAAATCTTTAACATTCTCAGCTCTTTTAGTGAATTTAGTTACCCTGGTTGTATCACCGCTTCCTTGCTGTCCATACTGATTACTACCACAACCATATAAATTACCTTTACTAGTTAAATACCAAATAGTATTTATTTCAATGTTTTTTATCTTAACGATATATTCATCATCTTCTAAAACAACGGGAATATTCTCACCATACATTGAATAAGTAAGTTTGTCTCCACCCATTTTCTCAATGGGATCTTTTCCAATCATAATGTCATGAGAAGTATTTCTAAAATATACAGGCATTGAATTTATTCCTTTATTACAGACAATTAATTAAATATCAATTCATAGTATTTGGAACTTGTTTATTATTAGACGAATATTGTTTTACAAAATAAATCAATTAGCATATAATTATAATATATGTTTTAGTATTGGAGAGATATATTATGACTGAAATGGAATTATATAGAATAATAAATGAAACACATGAAAAATTAGATAAGCTAATCAAACAACAATTTGAGTTAATTAAGCAACAAAAAGCACTTGCTGAAAAAGTTGAAAAATTAAATGAAATTTTAGATGAAAATACCAAAAATAAAGCCCCTAATTAAAGGGGCCTTTTTATTACCATTTCTTAATCCAAGCTATTATTTTTTCATATATAAATGATAAAGTACTTTTAATAGCATTTACTAAAAGATTATAAATAGTCTTAACAAACATAATTAATAGATTTGAAATACCTTTTAAGAGTTCCCATATCCATTTGAAGATAGTCTGTACAAATACTATACAACCATTTTTTAATATTTCAAATGTTTCTTTAGCGAATTCTTTTATATTTTTAACAAAAGCTTTTCTAGTCTGTTTACAATAATCTACGAACTGTTTCCATATGTTTTTCATTTTTATTTTATTCCTTATATTAAAATACTTGGTCAATTTTTATATATATTTGAACCATCAAAATATAAATAGAATTACAAAGTTCATATTTATATCTAAATTTTAATCAGATACTATAACAAAGGAATAAATTAATGCCAGTTTTAATAGGTAATAAATCTTATGATTTAATGATAGGTAATCATCATATTGAATATTTAAATAATAATGGAACTATCGCTTATTCAATGTATGGAAATAATATACCAATCAATGATGCCCCAGATTGGATTCCGACAGGTAAATTTGATGAAGATGGAATTATATTTAGCTTTAATAAACAACCTTACTATGGATCTGAAAAAGCTTACAAAGAAGTATATGAAAATGGATTTAATTATTTTCATGGAAGAGACATAGATAGATATTACCAAAGTGAATTACCACAAACTGAATATATTACATCAGAAAGATATTCTGGATGGTGGCAATATAAATTACCAGAAGAACATTACGTATATAGTATTAAATGTGCATATGTACAAGATCATGATGAAACATGTAATATGAGTTATGTTACAATTTATGCTTATAATGGAGATCAAATTGTTGCACAAAAAAATGTAAACTTTTCTTTTAATGGTTTTGGTACTTTTGAATTAGTAGTAGATAAAAAAATTACACATTTTAAAATAAATGACCCTTGTCAAAAATATAGTGGAACTTTTTCATCCTTCAAATTATCAGGTGTATACTTTAATGTATTCAAACCTAAAAAACAATTCGTACCTTTTGTTCAAACTGGTGATCAAGTAATAGATAATGTCAAATTTATATGTAACAGTACTTATGACGTACCAAATATTATTACACTTTGGAATAATACACCGGATAAGTATACAGCTGTTGGATTTTCTAGTACGGTTGATATTATGTTCAATCGTCCAATATTTGTAGAATCAATAACTTGGAATAATGGAAAAAGTAAAAATAAAAACTATCCATATTTTTATGTATATTATGATCCAGATAATTATACAACAAAAATAGCTGCTCGTAAGTACGAGGGCTCAGTAAATTCTGGCAGTATTACTACAAATAATATAGGATTAATAATGTATGGTTTACATATGAGTCAGACTATTAGTAATGTAATGTGTTATTTACGTATTAATGGATATGAAATTTAAAGAAATCGAATTAACTAAATAATATACTTAAAAATCATTTATTTTAATAAAGTCCTCTTGTTTTTAGGAGGGCTTTATTTTTTTGTTTTACAATAACAGATTTAAGATATATAATTAATATTATTTTAGTAATATATAAGGATATATAACATGAAAATCTTTAATCTAATAAAAAATAAATTCAAAAAATCAAAACAAATATCAATAACACAAAGTAGACCAACAGATACGTTATTAATAACATTAAATAAATGTGAAGAATTAAAATCTCAACGTAATAAAATAATTGAAATACTTCTTCGTGAATCTCCAAAATATCAAAGATTTATTGAATCAAATTATCCTGATTATTTTAATAATAAGAAATAAGGAAAACCACAATGAATAATCATGAACCAAAAGCAGGAGATATATATGTTAGTAGATTTGCTACTTATAGAATAATTAATAATGACGGATATCGTTGTTATTGTATTATTTTAGAAAATGATACTATCTCAATGAGAAGTGTGTATAATGATTATTTCAAAAAAAGTTGTATTTATTTGGGAGAAAGTGAATATAATATTAAAGATTTATTTAAAAGAAAAGGAGTAAATTAATGGGGTATAGAAATTACTTATATATTGCAGATAAAAAGAAAATCAACAAAGTACGTAAAATGTCAGCAAACGAACTATGGGAATTAGTTGGTGGAAAAACAGAATTGGATGAAGATATCGATACGCCTTGGATAGGTGATGTATTAGATAAATTAAAGGCTGAAGAATTTATTGAATTAGGAAAATACTTAGATTATACAAATGAAATACAACCTTTTCTAAAACCATTATTTCGTGATAAATTAGTACATGATGATTATAATTGTGAAACGGAATGTATGTTAGTTAAACCAGAAATATTACAAAAAATAGCAACAATATTTAAGGAAAAAGCTAAAAATTATTATAAGTCATTGTTAGAAGAAAAATCTTCAAATATATTAGACACACGTCCTCAATTAGAAAGATGTACAGAAGACATTAGAACAAAACTAACTTGGCTTGAAAGTTTAGATACATTACCAAATAATAAATGGACTATAAGTGATACATGGCTTTATGAGTATGAAATGTTTAATATTCTTCACTTAATGAGAATATTTAATCCTAAAAAAACAAGCTTTAGTATGGATAGGACACTAAAAACGATTTGTACATTGCAGATGAATAGGAGTTTGAAAAATGGTCAAATTAAAGAAAGAATATATAAAAGATAACAATAAAATAAGAAAATGCTCTGCTAATGTAAGTAAAATGAATATATTTGAATGGGTATACTATGATTTTAAAGATTGGAATGAATTATCAAACATAAAATATCATTTATATATAAGTTTAAAGGACATCTGCTTTGGTACATTGAATTTGATTAGTATATTATTACTACCAATATCTATTTTAATTAATGCTACACTTTCTATATATCGCGCTAGAAAGGAAGTAAAACAATATAGAAAGGACTCAAATAATGTGGTTTAAAAAGTATAAGATAAGAAAAGAACCTTACAAATATTATATAAATGTTCCTTTTGAAGTTGCTTTTAAAGCATTAAAAGAAGGGTATATCATCAAACATGCTAATTATGATGATATATATTTGAAATTATTAAATGGCAGAGTTTATGAATTGATGGATAGGAATGAAAAGAATAATTGTTTTGAAACAAATGAATTTGGTGTATTTGAAATGATGATGGATAGATGGCAAATATTACCACCAAATAGTATTATAGGTAGAAAGGTTAAGAAATGATTAAATTATTTGGATATAACATTTTAAAAGATTGGGAACTTAAACAAAGAGAAGAAAATCATTGGGAAAAGATTAAGAAATACCTCAAGATAAAAAAACTTTGGCATATTGATTATCACTGGGAAAAGAAACCTAAATGTTCTGCTTGTGATGAAGAAAGAAAGCTAACGATACAAATGCCAGATGGTAGTACAAAGAGAATTTCTTGCTCTTGTGATAAAACTTTAACAATAATGGAAGTAGCTCCACTTGATAAAGAATTACCTATTATTGCTGTTAAAGGAGAAACCATATATATGGCTGATGGTTTTAGTGAATGGGCTATTAATGATAGAATTATATTCAATCAATCAGAATTACACACTACTGAAGAACATTTAGATAGATGTTTCTTTACTTCTGAAAAATTAGCAAAACAAGCTTTAAAAATCATAAAGGAAAATGAAAATAATTAGGAAGTTGTTATGTTGGCTAGAATTAGAAATTAAGACGGGGAATAAGTAGATGACAGTAAAAGTAGGACAGATAAGAGAATATTTTGGTGATATACTTATAACAACACACATTGAATTTACTCAATGTAGGGGTGATATTGTTGACTGTATTTATAAAGACGGAATTGTAAATGAATTTACTTGTAGTTACTTAGAAAAAAATACAAAACTTATCGCTGAATATCTAACTTGGCAAGAAGCAGTTAATTCACCTGAATTTAAAGGAGATGAGTAATGAGTTTGTATAATATGATGTTTGGTATGAATGCGCCTTTAACAATATTTTTGAGTATTGTTTTAAAACAAAAAGTAGATGACATTCCGAGATTTAGAGATTGTTTCTTAAAAGCAGATGATTGTCCAGTAGATGACTATGATTTTCTAATTTATACTCGTATGGGTGGTGGGAATTATGAATGTTGGGGCAATGACGATGGAGAATATTATAAAGAAGATTGTGATTGTCCTTATTGTAGATTGTTAAAAATTGAAGAAGAAGATTGGTATATATGTGGATATGATGACGATTTTGATAATACATATAGAACGTTAGTTGGTAAATTCACCGAAGAGCAAAGAAAACTATTTGAAAAATTAAAAACAATGTCAGTTGAAGAGATTAAAAAATTATATACTAATCTTTTTCCTGAAACAGTTAAGGAGCAAGAACAATGAGATGTCCGCCGGCATTACGCAGAATACCTGAAAGAAATTATAAAAAGGAACTGCAAATAATGACTGTAAAGAGGGATTTTTGGAAAGTTCTCACGCTTACATTATTTACAACAAATATTCTTTATTGTTTGTTAAAAGCTTTGTTTTAAAGGAGCAAGTAAATGAGATTTGAAGAAGCATTATCAGCAATGAGAGAAGGAAAGAAAGTTTATAACTCAAATAAACCTACTGACGTCTATAGAATGAATGACTTTGGTCATCTAGAAATAATAAATGATAATTTTCCAGATGGTTGCCATTCCTCAATTAATGGGGATGATATATTCTCAGAAGATTGGGAAGTAATCGATGAGTAAAAAAAAATAGAAAAGGAATGACAATATGACTTTATTAATTGACAATACAGATAAATTAAAAGATATAATGGAATTTAATCCATCATTATCTTATTATAAATTTATCTGTTTGATAAGAGCAAAAGATTATAAAGACAAAGAAACGCCCTTATCTAACAAAGAAAAACAAGAAATAATGGTTAAACAATGGTTTGTTGATTCACAAGAATCATTAGATAAACAATTGCCTGATATGTTGAAAATGACAGAAATGTTTAAGTGTAGATTATATATGTGTTTAGATAGAAAATCTACAATGAAAACATTAGTCCAAATGAGGAATCAAATAAACAATTATCTTGATCCATTTTTAGGTAATGATAACCCGTCTTGTTCTGTTAAAGCAATTAATAAAATACCAGCATCTGCAAGTTCTGTTTCTGAATCATCAGACAAAGGTACTAGAAGATGGATGTATGATATTGATTCGTTGTCTCCATCTTTAGAAGAATATATTAGAAATAACTGTGGGCGACGATTCTATTTAGCAACATTTAAAACAAAAAATGGTTACCATATTGTTGCTAAAAGAAAATTTAATGGTGCTTGTGCTATATCTGAATTAGTTGATTATGCTTTTGAAAACAATTTAACTAAACAATTTTTAGACAAACAAAATAGACCATTAGTTGAACTAAAAGAAAATGCTATGGTATTAGTTGCTATGGGAGAGTAATAATGGAAATTAACGAAACTATACCAAAAATTTCAAGCAATAAATTCCTATTTGAAAACTGGAATTCAGAATTTTGTGTAAATTTTTATAATATGTATGAAAATAAAGAATTTATAAAAAGCAAAATCATAGGTTGGTGTGAATCATCAAAAGTCTTTGCAAGAAAAAGAAACGATGATGAATTCATTGCTATTATGCTTGATGATAATACTTGGTGTCATTTTCCAACCTTTGCAATAGAACTTTTAATTGGTAAAGATATGAGAGATTTTTGGAAGTTTGAGGGATATGAGGTCAAAGGAGAAAAACAATGACAGAATATGAAGCAAGCATATTATTAGAATTTATAGGTTTTAATTGGGCGAGTTTTAAAGCTTTCTGCGAAGAAAAAGGTATAGATGCTAATTGCCTATGTAAAAAATTAGCAAAGATAGCAGAAGAAGAATGGGAAGAAGAATAAAGGAGTTATTTGATGTCGAGGATTAAAGTAGGACAAATATATAAAACACCATCAGGTTTTAGATATGTTGTGCAATGTGACCATAATCCTGATGGATTTTTTCCTGATGAAATTATTGTTCGTTATAACACAAAACCAAATATACCAGAAGTATCATATTGGACACCTGATGAAATTCTTATAGCTGAATATGCGACTTGGCAAGAGGCTGTTAATAGCCCTGAATTTAAAGGAGAGAAGTAGATGATTATTACTCAAATTCAAAATGGTATTGTAGCTACTAATACTTATATTCAAATAGGAGCTGAAAAATATGATGTACCCAAGTACGTTCAAACTGCTTATCCAAAAATAAATTATATAGATAATGAAGATATTTACATAAATGGCTACAAATTTAATAAAAGGAATAAAAAGTTTGAAAGAACTGTTTTTTCTTATTTGAAATGTTTATTTGCTTAAAGGAGAAAGTTATGAAACTACTTAAAATTACTGGAGATACAAATAAAATCATATATGAAGAAGAACACGACTATTGGTCTTATGATAAAGAAAATAAACCTTATGCAATATTAGAAGTAGAAACAAATGGTATTAAGGGTGGTTTAACTTTTCAAGCAAATTACAGAATATATCGTAATAAAAAAGGTAAACTTTATTGTAATGTTCGTAAAAAAAGAGTTTTCTTAGAAGATTTAGGATTTAAGGAGCAAGAACAATGAAATATTTATTAAGTTTAATGTTAGTAACAACTATGACTTGTACTAATGTAGGTAATAACATACAGAGATGTGAAAATGATGAAGTTATTTGTTATGTATATGATAGTGGTTGGGCTGGATTTGCTAAGTCTGGCAGAGGTGCTGGTATCTCTTGTAAATTTAAGGAGCTAGAAAATGAAAGTTAGAAAGTTAAGAAAACTACTCAATGACACAAGTTATATCATACAAGAAACAGACGGTAAAATTTGTATCGGTAGTGCATACATACACAATATTATAACTATTTATAAGGATACATTGAAAATAAAAGCTGATGATATACGAGGATTTGAAGAGCTAAATCGTATATATGAAAAATGCAAAGAGCTTATAGAAAATGGCGAAATGCGAGATATAGCCAATGGTAATGATGATATAACAGGTATGCAACCGGTTTTTATATTTGACAGTTGGGATGGTATTATTTGTAGTTATACAGATAATATGGAATGGCCTAACACAGATCACACTGGAAGATTATTATATGAAAATACCTCTTTTAAAACCAGAAAAGAAGCTGTTAAATATGGAATCAAAGAAATGAAGTATATTTTAGAGCGTGATATTGAGCAACTAGAAGATAAAATAAGAAATTTAGACAGTCTTAATTCAAGAATAAAAGGAGCTTCTAAATTACTAACACAACTTATAGAAGAGCAAAACAATGATTAGAAAGCTCATGTGTTGGTTAAGTTGGCACGAGTGGGTGTGTAGGAATCATTGTAGCGATTGTGAGGTACATAGAATACATGGTCATAAATGTTTATTAAAGCGTTTATATTGTAAACATTGTGGAAGGATAAAGAAATGACAGATGAGTTAGAAAAAATATATGCATTACATGATCTTATTAAAATTCATCCCTTTAGACAAGGTAATGAATTGCAATATATGAAAGATTATGCCGAACAACTTTGTACATTTTTTAACAAAGTATATGAATATATTGTTAATAATACAACAGAAGATAGCTTAGAGTATCTAGCTGTTTATAATGCTTTACATGATTGGTTTCAAGCTACTAATCATTTAAGAAATCAATCGATTAGAAAAGATCCTTCTAAAAAAGATTATATAAATCATGATATAATTTTTTTAGAAAAAGTTTTAGGTGAGATACATTTTTATTTAGACAATGGATATTTTAAAACTATTTCTCATTATATTACTAAAGGTAGTACTTTGGCAAAACACATAAAACCACAACATTTGATTAGAGAATATAGAGTAACAAAAGAAAATAGATGGGAATATTATTTACCAAAAAAGGAATTACTTTATTATATTACCTATTTTGAAGCATTAGTAAAAACTGAGGATTTTTATATGTATTTGCTTGAAAATTATAAAGAACTATACAATAATTTTGAGGTAAATTGGAATGAATAAAAATAAGAATCCTTCAGTTGTATCAGTAACTGTTTATGGAAAAGATAAACAATTTAATATTGATTTACATAAAAGATATTTACCATTGCTTGCTTTTTATAAAGAAGATTATAGTTTTTCTATAGATAATAAACTTTATTATGCTGAAGGTTATTCTATATTTATGCATCCTCTTTTTCTAATCACTAATTGGACAGAAGCTGAATTGAGATTATCATTAAAAAACAGAATTAAAGCATTGAAAATCTCAGACCGTGAAATTTTAAATAATGTTCATAGAAATATCTCTATACATTGTGAATCTTATTATTTAGGTAGTCTCGAACCGAATAAGTTTAAGAAATTTATTGTTAATTTACGTAAACACTATAAATGCGATATACAATTACTTTTTTCCTTATATAAAACTAGTTTAAAAAATGAAATGTGTATAGTAGATTTTGATAAGCTATATCAAAATAAAGAAAATATACTAAAAAGAATTTATACTGACGAATCATATACAGAATACTTAACATCTATTATAAGTAAAGAAATTAGAGATGCTTAAAATAAATCTGCTTTACTTTTTAATTTTCCATTTCTATAATGCTACTTATTAATAAGATTTTCTCTTTTAGAAGTTCTTATATCTATATGATAATGAATAATTAAATTAAGGAAAAAAACTCTATGTCTGTTCCATTTTTAAATGAATTTAAAGAAGAAGTATCTAAAATATTAAATGAAGAAGATGCTCTTAGTGAAAGAAGAAAAGCCGGTGATGAATATCGTGATTTAGATGGTAATTTATCACGTACTTTTTTTAAACAAAAGAAAAATGCAATAGAAAATCCAGATGAGTTTATTAAGTTAGATCAGAATAAACAAGATCAAATTATTGACGGTGATAAAGAATATCTTAGAAGCAGAGGTTTAAATTGGGCTTGGAAAAACCACGCTTTTAGTCCAAAACAATTTTTATTAGCACATCCTGATTTTTGGGCTAATTATTTAAGTAGACCAAATGCAAAGAAAAAAGATAAAGGAAATGTTATTTTAGATAAAGAAAAATTTGTAAATTCTTTACAGAAATTTATTGATACTTTACCAGAAAAAGATAGAATAAATGCTGAAGAATTAATGATGACAAATCCAGATGATTCTAAAACTCAAGTATTTAATACTGAACATCCTTTTATTAAAAATAAAGCTAATAGAGCAGCTTTTGCAGATAAGATGTTTAATCCATGGTATGACAGAACATATGGTACTCCAGCTGGTATGGGATTTAAATCAGATACTAGTGTTATGAAACGCGCTATTGATAACAAAGATGCTAATCCAGAAAGTTCTCATTGGAATGATTTTGTACAAGCTACTAAAGCAAGAACAAGCATTCGTGGTGCTAATAGAATGAGCGATGATATTACAAAATATACTGCAAAAGATATTGTTAGTTTAAATGATGATTTAGAAGATATTGTATATAACGTAGTAGATACTGTAAAAGGAAAAGATATTAATCAAGAATCTTACGCTTTAGATGAATTTATGACAGGTTTAGAAAAAACGCAAGGCAATAAAAAATTACAAACAGCTTTTATAAATGCAATATATGATCAATTAAATAAAGAAGATAGATCTTCAGAAGATAATGCATCATTTTTAGATACTACAAAAATGACATTTTTTAAACGTAGATTACTTAAGAAAATGGGTTTTGAAGAATCAGTGAAACCATACTTAGATGCTTACAAAGAAAGTGTAGCTAAAATTATAAATTCATAACTTTTATAGATATTTAATTCTTTATTAGAAGTCAGTTAGTAAAAATTAACTGACTTTTTTGTTTTACTTTTATTATTTATTCTTGTATATTATTTTTCCATTATAAAGAAAGGATAACTATGCGAAGTGAGTATATGTTTAATCAAATAAGTTTATTTTGGCAACAAAAAGATAAAGTTAGTTCTCAAATAGACTTTAGAAAAACAATAAATCATGACGGTAGTTTTTTATATGAAGATGAAATATTAATTAAAGTATTCGGTAATGGAAGAGATAAAATTATAAAAGCTATTATTAAAAATAGTATAAATTATGGTATATTTGAATTAGTCAATAATAATCTTACTTGGAAAAGAGGAAATTCCAAAAATGAAACATTTGAAGAATTTAAAAAAAGATATGAAAAAGAATTACCAATGATAATTTATGCTAAAGTAAAACCAGAAGTACTTGGTTTAATTCGTATGCTTAATATTAACAATATTGTGAAAAATAAATTTAATTCAACATTAAGTTCACAGATTGCAGAATTAGTACAATATATGTATCCTTGTACTAAGTATAGAAAATATGGCATACATATTTTAGTAGAAAATACAAACTGTATGCATTCTTATTTACCGAAGATAAAGAATATAATTGATATTAATATTTAACAAAGAGGAATAAAATATTATGATTATTGAAAAAGGACATTATGAATTCGTAAGAGCAGGTTTAGGTGAAATTGACATTGATCTTTCAGATAAATCTTGTAAAGCGATACCTTTATATGATACAGATGGAATTACAAAAGTAGGAGAGGTAGATATTGTAAAAATTTCACCTTTACATTTAGATTTCAATTTACATACAGCTATCACAACTGATTTTGACTATTTATCAATCGTTCCACAAAATTTTACTGTACAAAACGGTAAAATAATAAAAATATTTACATTTAAAATTACATCTACTTATAAAAATTTTGTATCATTTCCATTAAATGATCAAGATTTTATTAAAAAAGTGGACAAAAATTAATTCCTGTTTTACATTTATAGTAAATCATTATATTATATATACATAGAGAGTAATAAAGAAAGGATAAATACATGAGAAATTTTCCTGCAGAATATTTATACATTGATCAAGATGGAAATAGCTGGTATAAACGATTTAAACAAAAGAAATGTGCTTGTGATGTAAATGAGTATTTATTAGGATCTGAACCTGTTATATTACATCCTGATTTAACTGTTCAAAGTTTATTAAAATTAGTTTCAAAGAATAAAGCAATAAAAAACATTTGTCCATTTGCAAATGAGATTTTAGAAGAAAGTAAAAATTCAACAGAATTAAATCTAAAAGGCCAATTATGTTTTTATTGGCAAGATTTACAAATAACTGATAATATTCCAATAATTAATTATCCCAAAATGGAAGTATGTAGAATAGACCATAATGAAATTAAAAATCTAGACTTTTTAGGAATCAATAATATTATGGATTTAACAATAAAAGTAGACAATAGATTACGTATTGTAGATGAAGATTATAAATTTTTATATTCAATGTCAATACGTCCTACTTTAATGCAAGTTGTATACGGTTTATTTTGGGAATTGACATTTTTTGGCAAACCTTCTGAAAGACGTTCACAATTAATGCAAATAAAAGAAAACTTATTAAAATCAATTAAAGCTGCTAATATAGGTTGTTAATGTATAATATTTTGATATTAGATGATGAATATTCCATTAGATCTGTTTTAGAATTAACTCTAAAAAAGAACGGATTTAAAGTAGGCTCTATCGAATCAGTAGATAGAGCCCTTGAATTGGAAGATACTTCTCTTGCTCCTATTTCTACTGCAGATTTAATTATTTCTGATTTTGAAATGTTTGATAAAACAGCAATGGATTTATTAAAGTATTTAGATGAGCATAATTTAAATATTCCTGTTATAATTCATTCTGGTTATATAAATGCAGAAAAAGAAATAAAAAATTCAAAATATAAAAATTTGGTTTTACATTTTATATCAAAACCTGCTACAAAGAATGATATATTAACTGCAATTAATTGTTCTTTGGAGGTACATAATGATATATAAGGAATTAGTAACATTATTAGATTCTGTAACAAGTAAAGATAGAAATGAAAAATTATCTTTTTACTATAATGGTAAAGAAGTTGAAGTAAAACGTATTTGTGTTTCAGCAGATTATAAATATTCTATTGAATTTACAAAAAAGAAGAGAAGTATTTTTAAGAAAAATATCAATGTAGAAGATAAAAAGACTAGTATAAAAGGATAAGTTCTTTTAATAGTTATATTTTATGAAAGGATATATAATGCAAAATAATATAAATATGCTTTTAAAAGATTATTCTTCTGATAAATTATCTATTGATGAAATTTCTAGTAAATTAATCAAACTTTTTGAAGAAAAAGAAAAATTAACTAAAAAATTAGAAAATCAACTTAAAGATAATAAATTGGTTTTTACTCAAATCAGAAGCATTTTAAATAATACAGATAGATTAGATAATGAGGTTTCTAAAAAAGAAATTTTATATATTCTTGAGCAAGAATTAAAAAATTTTGAATAAATTGTTTTACTTTTATAAAAAATTGATATAAATAATTATTGTTAATTCGTTAAATACAAATAAAAAGGAGTCTAAACTAATGGTAAAAAAAGTACAAATCAAAATTAATGGTACAGTGTATCCTTCGATAAAAGAAGCAACAAAAAGTATGGGTTGGAATACTTTTGCATTACAAAATGCAATTTCAAAAGGTAAAACAACTTGTAAAGGTGTACCATTTGAGCGTATCGAACAAACAAAAGATACTTATTCTACAACTGAATCTACAGTTAAAGCTAAAAATTTTAAAAAGCAATCTTGCCCAGTATTATGTACTACTACAGGTAAAATATATAATACTATTACTAAAGCTGCAAAAGCTGCCGGTGTTCCAATGTGGACAATGAGTGTAAAAATGGCAGGAGCTGGAAAATTCATAGATAAAGAAGGTAATGAGTATATTCGTCAAAAACCAATGAAAAAACGTTCAGAAAGAGATTATGGTAAACAAACTTCTAAAATAACTAGAGTTTTGACAAGAAAATATCATAAAAATCCTGAAAAAATTCAAGGATTAGTAATAACCAAAGTAGAGCAATCTGTTCCTACTATTACAAAAAATATGAATCTATCTACAGAAGAAAAAGAATGTTTAACATTCTTCGCTAAGACATCTTTAGATAATAAAGATTATCAAAAAGCAAGTTGTTTGTTAAATATTTTAGCACGTAATTCATAATTAAAATTACATTTTGATCACCGCAATAAGGATCCAAAGTAAAACAGGATCCTTATTTTTTCGGTTTTACTTTTAAGAAAAAGTATGTTATTATAATATTATAATTAATAAGGAGATTTTTAAATGCAAAATGTTACAAAATTAGAAAATGGACTGACTATAGTAACTCAAAACAAAGATTTTAATAATTTATCCATTGGCATTTGGGTAAAAGCTGGTTTATTAACCGAAACTCCAGAAATTAATGGTATTTCTCATTTTCTAGAGCATATGGCATTTAAAGGTACTACTACAAAAAATGCTAAAGAATTAATTGATAGTATTGAACAAATTGGTGCGCAATGTAATGCATATACTTCTACAGATCATACCTGTTATTATGTTAATTTATTGCCAGAATATTGGAAACAAGGTATTGATTTTTTATCAGATATTGTTCAAAATTCTACTTTTCCCGAAGAAGAAATCGAAAGAGAAAGAAATGTTATTTTACAAGAATTAAAAGCTTCTTTAGATGATCCTACTAATATTGCTTTTTATGCATTTATGGAAAATGTATACAAAGATCAAATATTAGGTAAAAAGATTTTAGGTACGGAAGAAAACATTAAACGTTTTACTAAACAAGACTTTATAAACTATGTTACCGCGGGCTATGTCGGTGATAATATGGTAATTTCTGCTTGTGGTAATATAAATCATGAGGAATTCGTAGAATATATAAAAGTTTTGTTTAAAAATTTACAAAAAGAATCTAAACTAACATTTAATGCTACTAAATATAATACAACAGATATAGTTGTAGAAAAAGATATTCAACAAGCATATTTGATGCTTGGATTAGAAGGAATTTCTATGATGCACGAAGATAGATACAAATTAAAAGTGTTTAACGCTATCTTTAATGGTGGAATGTCTTGTAGACTTTTTCAAGAAGTTAGAGAAAAACATGGATTAGGATATATTATTACCACTATGTTAGAAAAATTTCCAGATTCTGGTTTCATAAGTATTTTCGCCGGTGTAGAAAAAGAAGATTTAGATAAAACAATTAAAGTATGTAAAGAAGTATTGAATACTATGAAAACTTCTATTAGTGAGCAAGAA